>Ga0316197_10000066_pt1 | contig 87125 bp, 77 predicted proteins | sample OudBiesiAoxic_MG_FD_204939 | JGI IMG/M metagenome (GOLD analysis project Ga0316197, IMG submission 204939) | Coastal sediment microbial communities from Oude Bieten Haven, Netherlands - site A oxic | ecosystem: Environmental > Aquatic > Marine > Coastal > Sediment | place: Netherlands... | reverse complement strand
ATTTGCTTCCTTCAGATTTCACCTCACGGTGAACACCCTTGCATAGGCTAACGGTTCTCGTTCGACTGAGCCCGTAGAGGACTTTCACCTCCTAGAACAACGCCATGCTCGGCGCACTAATAAAAAACCGCTGACTAATCAGCGGTTTTTTTATATTTAAATTCTAATGGTTTAAGAGAAATTATTTCTTTCTCTTTACTGCTTTTGCATTTGGAAGGTCAGTAATAGAACCTTCATAAATTTCAGCAGCCATACCAATTGATTCATGTAATGTTGGGTGAGCATGGATAGTTAGTGCGATATCTTCTGCATCACAACCCATTTCAATTGCAAGACCGATTTCGCCAAGAAGTTCACCAGCATTAGTACCAACAATTGCACCACCAATAACGCGGTTAGTGTCTTTATCAAAAAGAAGCTTAGTTAGACCATCAGCACAATCTGAAGCGATTGCACGGCCTGATGCAGCCCAAGGGAAGCTTGCTGCTTCGTAGTTAATGCCTTCAGCTTTTGCTTCTTTTTCTGTTTTACCAACCCAAGCGACTTCTGGCTCAGTATAAGCAATTGATGGAATTACTTTAGGATCGAAGTAGTGCTTCTTACCAGAAATAACTTCAGCAGCAACGTGGCCTTCATGCACACCTTTGTGAGCAAGCATAGGTTGACCTACGATATCACCGATAGCGTGAATGTGAGATACGTTAGTACGCATTTGCTTATCAACGTTAATGAAACCACGTTCATCAACAGCAACACCCGCTTTCTCAGCGTCTAGTAAACTACCGTTTGGAACACGACCGATTGCAACAAGAACAGCATCATAGCGCTCAGCTTCTGCTGGTGCTTTTTTACCTTCCATTGAAACGTAGATACCATCTTCTTTCGCTTCAACCGCTGTCACTTTCGTTTCAAGCATTAGGTTAAACTTGTTTTTGATACGTTTAGTATAAACTTTAACGATATCTTTATCTGCTGCTGGGATAACTTGATCAAACATCTCAACAACATCAACTTGAGAACCTAGTGCATGATAAACCGTACCCATTTCTAGGCCGATAATACCACCGCCCATAATAAGCAGTTTCTTAGGTACTTCTTTAAGCTCAAGTGCATCCGTTGAATCCCAAATACGTGGGTCTTCATGCGGAATGAATGGCAGTTTAATTGGACGAGAACCAGCAGCAACAATCGCGTTATCAAAGTTGATTGTTGTATTACCATCTTCACCAGTTACTTCAATAGTGTTAGCGCCAGTAAATTTACCAAGACCATTTACTACTGTTACTTTACGCATCTTAGCCATACCGCCAAGACCGCCAGTCAGTTGAGTAACTACTTTTTCTTTCCATAAACGGATCTTATCGATGTCCGTTTGAGGCTCACCAAATACGATGCCGTGATCTGCCATCGCTTTTGCTTCTTCAATAACTTTAGCTACGTGAAGTAATGCTTTTGATGGGATACAACCAACGTTTAAACATACACCACCAAGTGTGTTGTAACGTTCAACGATAACTGTTTCTAAACCTAAATCTGCACAACGGAATGCGGCAGAGTAACCAGCAGGACCGGCACCAAGTACCACAACTTGTGCTTTAATTTCTTTGCTCATTTTGACCTCGTTATAGTCATTTCCCTAACAGGCTGACCGATGTTCTATTATTGTTTTCAGACTGAGTTTATTTTACATAGATGTTAACAGTGTGAAAGCAAGATTAGGTTAGCCTGTGAGCTAGACAACAATTCACGTTACAACGGTTCTACAAAAGAAGCGCTGTACTCGTAAATTGTATTTAATTTAATTCAAAAAAACTGAAGTTATCTCTTCAATTTATGACGCAATAAGGCGGCTTATTTGCCACCTTATTGTTTATTTCAATTACCGCTAATTACAGTACTAGGCGACGAATGTCTGATAATGCACTGTTTAGGAAAGTAATGAAACGAGCACCTTCTGCGCCATCAATCACTCGGTGATCGTAAGACAGAGACAGAGGAAGCTGTAGGCGTGGAGCGAACTCTTTGCCATTCCATACTGGTTTGATTTCAGACTTAGATACACCAAGGATACCTACTTCTGGTGCGTTTACGATTGGGGTAAACGCTGTACCACCGATACCGCCAAGGCTTGAGATTGTGAAACAACCACCTTGCATATCAGAAGCCATTAACTTACCAGCACGTGCTTTCTTAGAAATAGCCATTAGCTCTTCAGATAGCTCGTAAATGCCTTTTTTGTTCACGTCTTTAAATACTGGAACAACAAGACCGTTTGGCGTATCAACAGCGATACCTACGTTTACGTACTTCTTAAGGATAACGCTTTCGCCATCATCAGATAAAGAAGAGTTAAACGATGGGAATGCTTCAAGTGCTTTCGCAACTGCTTTCATGATGAACACAAGTGGTGTGATCTTCATACCAGTATCATTTTTCGCTTCGATTGCATTCTGTTCTTTACGGAATGCTTCTAGCTCTGTGATATCAGCATTATCCCACTGTGTAACGTGCGGGATCATTACCCAGTTACGGTGTAGGTTAGCACCAGAAATTTTCTTAATCTTAGAAAGTTTCTTAACTTCTGTTTCACCAAACTTGCTGAAGTCAATTTTTGGCCATGGAAGTAGACCAAGAGCTGAACCGTCACCGCCTTTAGCTGATGCAGTAGCACCAGATTCAAGACGCTTAAGTGCATCTTTAACAAAGCTTTGAACATCTTCTTTTAGGATACGGTCTTTACGGCCAGTACCTTTAACTTTAGCAAGGTTTACACCAAACTCACGAGCAAGACGACGAACAACTGGAGATGCATGTGCATACTCGTTGTTTGCTTCAAACTCACCTGTAGCTGCTGGAGCAGAAGCCGCTGCAACTGGTGCAGGAGCTGCTTGTGCAACTGGTGCTGCTGTCGTTTGTGCTGCAACTGGCGCTGCGCCTTCAACAACAAATGTCATGATTAGAGAGCCAGTTGATACTGTATCGCCAGCTGCAATCTTAATCTCTTTGATAGTACCAGCAAAAGGAGCAGGAACTTCCATCGATGCTTTGTCGCCTTCAACAGTAATTAAAGATTGCTCTTCTTCTACTGTATCGCCAACCGCTACCATGATTTCAGTTACTTCAACTTCATCACCGCCGATATCTGGAACATGAACTTCTTTCTCAGCAGAGACTGCTGGAGCCGCTGCAACTGGTGCCGCTGCCGCTTGAGGAGCAGCTGCTGGAGCAGAACCTGCAACTTCAAAGATCATCACTAGAGAGCCAGTTGACACTGAATCACCAGAAGCGATTTTGATTTCTTTAACTGTACCAGCGAATGGTGCAGGAACTTCCATTGATGCTTTGTCGCCTTCAACAGTTAAAAGAGATTGCTCTTCTTCTACTGTGTCGCCAACCGTTACCATGATTTCAGTTACTTCAACTTCATCACCGCCGATATCTGGAACATGAACTTCTTTAAGCTCAGCAACAGATGCCGCAGCAGGAGCAGCTACTGGAGCCGCTTCAACTGCTGGAGTTGCAGGTGCAGCAGCACCCTCAGCTTCAAAGATCATGATTAGAGAACCAGTTGTTACTGAATCGCCTTCAGAAATTTTAATTTCTTTAACGATACCCGCTTGAGACGCAGGAACTTCCATTGAAGCTTTATCGCCTTCAACAGTGATCAGTGACTGCTCTTCTTCAACTCGGTCACCGACCTTAACTAGAATCTCAGTTACTTCAACCTCATCTGCACCGATGTCAGGTACATTAATTTCGATTGTCATTGTTTGTTTCCTTAATTAATGGAAGTCTTATGCGTATTGCGGGTTAATTTTGTCTGCGTCGATGCCGAATTTAGCAATTGCTTCTGCAACTACTGATTTCTCAACATCACCACGCTTCGCCAGTTCAGTAAGAGCAGCAACAACAACGTAGCCTGCGTTTACTTCGAAGTGACGACGTAGGTTTTCACGGCTGTCTGAACGACCGAAACCATCAGTACCAAGTACTTTGTAAGATTCAGAAGGCATAAATGCACGTACTTGTTCAGCGTAGTTCTTCATGTAATCTGTTACTGCGATTGCAGGTTCGTTACCAAGAACAGTTGTGATGTACGGTACTTTCTCTTCTGCTTCTGGGTGAAGCATGTTGTCACGCTCTACCGCTTGACCATCACGAGTTAGCTCGTTGAAAGACGTTACAGAGAATACGTCAGATGCTACGCCGTACTCTTCGCTCAGGATCTTAGCAGCTTTACGCGCTTCATTCATGATAGTACCAGAGCTCATTAGCTGAACTTTAGACTTAGAACCTGCGTAAGACTCAAGCTTGTAGATACCTTTACGGATGCCTTCTTCAGCGCCTTCTGGCATTGCTGGCATTGCGTAGTTTTCGTTCATTACTGTTAGGTAGTAGTAAACGTTTTCTTGGTTCTCACCGTACATGCGACGAATACCGTCTTGCATGATTACCGCTAGCTCGTAAGCAAACGTTGGGTCATAAGAAATACAGTTAGGAACTGTGTTTGCCATGATGTGTGAGTGACCATCTTCGTGTTGTAGACCTTCACCGTTTAGCGTTGTACGACCAGCAGTAGCACCTAGTAGGAAACCACGTGCTTGTTGGTCACCCGCTAACCATGCCATGTCACCAATACGTTGGAAACCGAACATTGAGTAGTAGATGTAGAATGGGATCATTGGTAGGTTGTTCGTGCTGTATGATGTTGCAGCAGCAACCCAAGATGCCATTGAACCTAGCTCATTGATACCTTCTTGAAGAACTTGACCAGAAGTTGCTTCTTTGTAGTAAGAAACAATGCCTTTATCTTCAGGAGTGTAATCTTGACCGTGTGGGTTGTAGATACCAACCTGACGGAATAGACCTTCCATACCAAATGTACGCGCTTCATCACAAATGATAGGAACGATGTTCTTACCAATGTTTTTATCTTTAAGTAAGATATTTAGCGTACGAACATAAGCCATTGTAGTAGAGATATCACGCTTCTGCTCACCTAGTAGAGGGGCAAATGCATCAAGCTCAGGTACTTTGAATTCTTGAGTAAACTTAGGCAGACGCTTAGGTGTGTAACCGTGTAGCGCATCACGACGAGCGTGTAAGTAGTTGTACTCAGCAGAACCTTCTTCTAGTTTAAGGTAAGGAAGCTCTTTGATTTTTTCATCAGAAAGAATGTCTTCTAGACCTAAACGATCACGTAGGTGTTGAACATGAGTCATGTCCATTTTCTTAACACCGTGTGCAATGTTCTTACCTTCAGCAGCATCGCCCATGCCGTAACCTTTAACGGTTTTAGCTAGGATTACTGTTGGCTTACCGCCTGTTTCTTTTGCATTGTTGAATGCAGCAAACAGTTTAGATGAATCATGACCACCACGCTTAAGAGCGAAGATTTCGTCATCAGTCATATCAGCAACAAGCGCTGCAGTCTCAGGGTATTTACCAAAGAAGTTCTCACGTACGTAAGCGCCATCTTTAGATTTAAATGTTTGGTAGTCACCGTCGATAGTTTCGTTCATTAACTGAAGAAGTTTACCTGTCGTGTCTTTAGCAAGTAGTGAATCCCAGTTGCTACCCCAAATAACTTTAACAACGTTCCAACCAGCACCTTTAAATAGGCCTTCTAGTTCTTGAATGATGCTACCGTTACCCATAACAGGGCCGTCTAGACGCTGTAGGTTACAGTTGATTAGGAAACATAGGTTGTCCAGTTTTTCACGAGCAGCGAAAGAGATCGCACCGCGTGATTCTGGCTCATCCATCTCACCATCACCTAGGAAAGCGTATACACGCTGAGCGCCAGTCTCTTTCATGCCACGGCCTTCAAGGTACTTAAGGAAGCGCGCTTGATAGATAGCAGAAATAGGACCAAGACCCATAGATACTGTCGGGAACTGCCAGAATTCAGGCATCAGTTTAGGGTGAGGGTAAGAAGGAATACCTTTACCATCAACTTCTTGACGGAAGTTATCTAGTTGCTCTTCAGTTAAACGACCTTCAACGAAAGCACGAGAGTAGATACCAGGAGAGATGTGACCTTGGTAATAAACTAAGTCACCACCGTCCGTCTCATTTGGAGCACGGAAGAAATGGTTAAAACATACTTCGTAGAATGCAGCTGCAGATTGGTAAGACGCCATGTGGCCGCCAAGATCCAAATCTTTCTTCGAAGCACGTAGAACGATCATGATAGCGTTCCAACGAATAATTGAACGGATACGACGCTCAAGAGTAACATCACCTGGGTACGCAGGTTCTTGCGTTACAGGGATGGTATTGATGTAGTTAGTATTGATGCCAGTTGGCATATCAACACCATCTAAACGAGCTTTATCAAGAACTTGCTCTAATAGATACTGGGCGCGTTCAACACCCTCTTCACGTACAACTGACTCAAGAGCTTCTAACCAATCTTGAGTTTCTAGTGCATCAACGTCATGCTTCATGTCAGACATGCGAGCTATCCTTTTATTTGTTGGTTCAAATAGGGTGACAATGAAATGAATCGAATTAATCCATATCATTACTTTGTTGAATTCGACGAAGCGAGCACTCTCGGCGGCTCTCTTCTTTTGTCAATTCCAACAATGTTTCTTCAATATAGGCTAAATGAGAATGAGAGGCCAAACGTGCCTTTTCAGGCTCTCCTGACACTATCGCTTCTACCATTTCAGCTCTATGTGCTCTCACCTTTTCTACCACCGCATCACGGCGATTTAATAAGGTAAAGTTTTGTAATACATTTTGTTCAAGCAAGGGCTCTAAACTGCGTACCATGTGAAGTAGTACCACATTGTGCGCCGATTCAGTCACCGTGATCAGACAGTTCATAACCGCAGACGCTTCTGCTTTTAAATCACCATCTTGTTGTGCTTGTTGGATTAACTGATGTGACTCTTTAATCCGTTTAAAATCTTCTTCATTACCACGTAAAGCTGCGTAATAGGCAGATATACCTTCTAATGCATGGCGTGATTCAAGTAAATCAAATTGCGTTTCAGGATGAGTCGCTAATAAATCTAGCAAGGGCTCTGAAAAACTTTGCCATAAACCCTTATTAACAAACGTTCCACCACCTTGACGGCGAGTTAATAAGTGCTTTGCTTCTAAACGTTGTATCGCTTCTCGTACTGATGGACGGGAAACATCAAACTGTTTTGCTAACTCTCTTTCTGCTGGCAGTTTTTGCCCAGGAGAAAGGGTTCCTTCTAAAATCAGCCGTTCAAGCTCTTGCTCGATTACATCGGACAACTTCGGCTGACGTATCCTTTGATATGTCATCGTAGCTCAACCCAATTTAAGTTGATTACTTCTCACATTACCGTGAGTCATTCGTCACTTTAAATAATTGGTATTACCAATTTTATTTGAGGTGCAATTTATCATTAAAAAAGGGAATTTGTCTAGGTAAAAGTTGATTTGAATCATAGAACAGAGTCTCTCTATATTATTAATTAACAATATACAAACATACCAAAAACAATTGGTCTGACCAATTGTGATTTAAATTAAATAATAATGTGCCAGATTTAAGAAATGCAGTTATATCACCTTTAAAGCTAACCTCTTAATTTATGGTATTTTTCCCAGTAAAATGATAAACCTGGATCTGTCTTTCTTAACGGCGCAATGTACTGATGACCAGTGATACGCTTATCAACAATCAATGGGTAAGCATCTTGTAGCACGTTTGTTACAACCGCCAAGCTATCATATTGCTCTTGAGTATAGGCAGTAAAATCAGTCCCTTCCAACTCAATACCAATACTGTAATCATTACATCGTGCGCGTCCTGCAAATGATGATACTCCAGCATGCCAAGCTCTTGCGCTAAAAGGAACAAATTGCACGACTGAGCCATCTCGTCGGATCAAGCAATGCGCCGATACTCGAAATTGGTGGATCACCTTAAAGAATGGATGTTCCGCTGGATTTAGTGTCCCCGTAAACAATTGTTCGATATAAGGCCCACCAAACTGCCCTGGTGGTAAACTGATATTATGAACAACAAGCAGAGAGATATCTTCATCATCCGGACGATCATCATAAAATGGTGATACCACATGCTTTGCTTCATTAAGCCAATGATCTGTTGATAAAGTGAATTTCATCATCTATTCCCGTTCAAATTAAACTAATCTTTGTATCTTATGATGAAATTCTGCTCTAGCGCGAGTATTATTGTCGCCATAAACTTATTTCAAAGAATTCAATGGACCTCACCATGATCAAAACCCATGATAGCGCCTCTCGTCTTGAATATTTAAAGCAACAACTTCCTACAGAAATTACTCGTGCCGTTTCAGATACACTACGTGAAGATTTAGGTGGAACATTAGATGTAAGTACTGATATTACAGCAAGCTTAATTGCTGAAGATACTCAATCTGTTGCAACAATCATCACGCGTGAACATGGTGTATTTTGTGGAAAGATGTGGGCCGATGAAGTCTTTAAACAACTGGGTGGAACCGTTGCTATCGAGTGGCATGTAGAAGATGGTGACAAAGTAGAACCAAACCAAACGCTTTGCACCTTAACAGGCCCATCACGCACACTATTAACCGGTGAGCGCAATGCGATGAACTTTATCCAAACACTCTCTGGTTGTTCTACCATCACAGCAATTTATGCTGAAAAAATTGCACACACCAAATGTCGTTTGCTTGATACTCGTAAAACAATCCCTGGTCTACGCAGCGCATTGAAATATGCAGTAGCCTGTGGTGGTGGCTTTAATCATCGTATCGGTGTATTTGATGCTTATCTAATTAAAGAAAATCATATCATTGCTTGTGGCGGCATTAAAAAAGCTATCTCTACCGCAAAAGAGCTTAACCCTGGAAAACCAGTTGAAGTAGAAACAGAAAGCCTAGAAGAGTTACAACAAGCGATTGACGCTGGTGCTGACATTATTATGTTAGATAACTTCACTACCGATATGATGCGCGAAGCGGTGAAACTAAATGCAGGTCGTGCTGCATTAGAAAATTCAGGCAATGTCACTTTAGATACTATTGCAGAGTTTGCTGAAACTGGCGTTGATTATATCTCTGTTGGTGCCCTCACTAAGCACTTAACAGCAATGGACTTATCAATGCGTTTTAAATAAGCTTTGATAACACATCATCTAATAAAAGAGCTGATGTATTATTGGCTCTTTTAATTTAAACCGCACACAAACCTCTCATGATGTCTTTGATACTGTTCACATATTTCCAATATGATAAATATCACTAGACCAACTGTTTCTAAAGTAAGAATTGCGAGCCACGTTTAAGAAAAAAATACAATATTTGACGTACATCGTATTTAATCTCGTAAGTTACATTTACCCACAAAATAAAATGCCAACCCACTCGAGTCCTATATCTTTCATTCTACCTTCCTTCCTCTGTTAGTTTTATTATTTTGCACATCAAATAAAACATTAAATCATACGGATTTATACTGGAGATAAAAATGAAAAAACGTCAGGGACAAAAAGGCTTTACTTTAATTGAGTTAATGATTGTGGTTGCCGTAATTGGTGTTCTATCAGCAATAGCAATTCCTAAATATCAAGATTATGTACATAAAGGGGAGTTAGGTGCGGGCTTAGCTACTGCAAGTGCATTAAAAATAAATGTAGAGGATTATCTCGCAAGTAATGGGGCTTTCCCTACCGGCGGTGCAGGGCAGGCTCCGGCAGATTTAGGTGCTTCTATTTTTTCTAATGGTGGTATTACTTTTGCTAATGCAGCTAACACAGCAGGTTCAATCGTAGTTACTTTCACTAGTGGTATTGCAAGTGGTGAGACAATTCAAGTAAATAGAGATGGTAATGGCACTTGGACTTGTGCTGCAAGCGCTGGTAGTGCCAATGTAAAGCCTAAAGGTTGTAACTAATATAAATGCACACCAACCTAGCTTCTATCTTGCGTCAAGCTGAACTGATCAGTTCGGTGCAAGAAAGCACTATAGTTAAACACGTTCAAACAGGGGCACACACTGTGCCTTCTGCGCTTTTGGCTGAGTCTATTTTCACACCAGATCAACTCATTAGTCACCTATCGCAAATTTTTGGTTTAGATAATATAAATATTGAGCAGTTTGATTATGCAGATTGTTGCCAAAAGCTAGGGCTGCGCGATTTAATAACTCAGCATAATGCACTACCAATGACGAATGATGGCTTCACTATTCGTCTTGCGGTATCCGATCCTAGTATTGCTCAAGTCGAAGATGATTTTCGCTTCACCTCTGGAAAGCAGATCAGTCTTGTTTTAGCGGATCATGGCGAGCTTGAAGCTGCAATTAGAAGAATGTATGGTCGCGGTCTTTCATCTTCAGGCTCTTCACCTCGTAAAGACATTACTCAAGATGAGCTCGCTTCTTTAGTTGATGTTTCACTCGACGAAATGGCATCAACAGAAGATCTCAGCCAAGATGACGCTCCTGTTACTCGCTTTATTAATCAAATTTTATTAGAAGCTGTACGTAAAGGCGTATCTGATATTCACTTTGAACCCTACGAAGAGACCTACCGTGTTCGCTTTCGTTGTGATGGTATTTTAGTTCAAAATAGCAGTCCTTCTTCTCACCTAAGTCGTCGCCTTTCAGCTCGTTTAAAGATCATGGCTAAGCTTGATATTTCTGAGCGCCGACTACCGCAAGATGGTCGTATTAAACTCAAACTCAATAGCGAGATCTCAATAGATATGCGAGTCTCTTCTCTTCCAACACTATGGGGAGAAAAAATTGTTTTACGTTTATTAGACAGCAGTGCTGCAAGCTTAGATATTGATAAATTAGGCTACAGTGACAAACAAAAAGAGCTTTACCTTAACGCATTAAAACGTCCTCAAGGGATGATATTAATGACAGGCCCAACCGGCAGTGGCAAAACCGTCTCTCTCTACTCTGGTTTGAACATTTTAAATACCACAGAAAAAAACATCTCTACCGCAGAAGATCCAGTTGAAATTAATCTTAATGGAGTAAATCAAGTACAAGTAAATTCAAAGATTGGGTTTACTTTTGCTCATGCTTTACGCTCTTTTTTACGTCAAGATCCCGACATCGTCATGGTTGGAGAAATCCGAGATCTTGAAACGGCAGAAATTGCAGTAAAAGCAGCACAAACAGGTCACTTAGTACTTTCAACGTTGCATACTAATTCTGCCGCTGAAACCGTCGTTCGTTTAGGAAATATGGGGGTTGAAAACTTTAATCTAGCCTCTTCTTTAAGCCTTATTATTGCTCAACGACTGGCACGACGATTGTGTAAGTACTGCAAACAGAGAGACAACATTAGCCCTGAAATTCAAAATGAATACGGCATTAACCCTTTAGCCACTATTTTTAAAGCAAATGTAGCAGGGTGTAATGAATGTACTCATGGCTATACTGGCCGTATTGGGATTTACGAAGTAATGCCGTTTACTCGAGAGCTTTCTGTTGCCGTTTTAAAAGGGGCAAGCGTAAGACAAATAGAACAACTTGCCATTCAACAAGGAATGGATAACTTAAATACTTCTGGTATTAAACGATTAGAAGACGGAACAACCAGTTTACAGGAATTAAATCGAGTCTTATTCCTTTAGCTTTAATCAATGAGTAGCATTATGTTTAAACTACAAAGCAAAGTTAAAAATTTTGGCTTAAAAAGCTTTCATTGGCGTGGTATTAATAACACGGGAAAAAGAGTATCAGGAAAATTATTTGCACTGAATGAAATTGAAGTAAGAAAAAAGTTAACCGACCAACACATTCACATAAAGAAAATTAAAAAGCGTGGTCTCTCTGGTTTTGAAAAAATGAGACATATAGTTAAACGTAAAGACATCACTCTTTTTACTCGTCAATTAGCCACAATGCTTTCCGCTGGTGTTCCTATCATTCAAGCACTTCGCTTGATTGCAGAAAACAATGTCAAAGCAGAAATGAAATCTATTCTTAACTACATTTGCTTGTCTATTGAAGCTGGCACACCTCTTTCTAAAGCACTTGCCACCAGCTGCTCTCATTTTGATTCATTTTATGTTGATTTAGTTGCCACTGGGGAAGAAACTGGGTATTTAGCACAAGCGCTTGCACGACTAGCTGAATATAGAGAAAAGAGTGATGCATTACGAGCTAAGGTAATTAAAGCGATGATTTACCCAATCATGGTTACCTTGGTTGCAATCACCGTCACCGTATTGATGCTAACTTTTGTAATACCTGAGTTTGAAAGTATCTTTAAAGGATTTGGGGCTGAATTACCATGGTTTACTCAACAAGTCATCAATCTATCTCATGCGCTACAAGCAAATGGACTTTATATACTTTTAATTATCACCTCATCCTCTTTTCTTTTTGGCGCACTCAGAAAAAAATCGTATAAGGTTCGGCTAACTATAAGCAAACACAGTCTTAATATTCCTATTATAGGTACCGTTTTATCTAAAGCTGCTATTGCTAAATTTAGCCGAACGTTAGCAACAAGCTTTAGTTCAGGGTTACCTATTTTACACAGCTTACAAACGACCAGTAAAACCGCAGGTAATTTATACTACCAAGAAGCCATTCTTTCAGTACAACAAAATACCGCTGCTGGCATGCCTCTTTATTTAGCAATGCGTCAAACTCAAGCCTTTCCTGAAATGGTGTTGCAAATGATTATGATTGGTGAAGAATCTGGTAATCTTGATGATATGCTGAACAAAGTCGCTTATATCTATGAAGAAGAAGTTGATAATACCGTTGATAATTTAGGTAAAATATTAGAACCATTTATCATTGTTTTTTTAGGGACTCTTATCGGCGGGTTAGTCGTATCTATGTATCTTCCTATATTTAATTTAATGAGTGTTATTGGATAAATTACGAATATAAAGAGTGATATATTTAGATTTCTGATACCATTTACTAATTATTCTGACATCAATACTGGACGTCTTCTACATGGCTGCTTTTGATTACTACCCTTGGCTTTTTCCCCTTTTTGCTACTTTGTTTGGTTTACTTATTGGCAGCTTTCTTAATGTCGTTATTTATCGACTGCCAATCATGATGGAAAAAGAGTGGAAAAAAGAGTGTATTGAATGCTTTCCAGATTTAAACCCAGAGTCAAAAGCATCAAAGAAATCAACAAATGAGGAAGTATTTAATTTAAGTGTTCCTCGGTCTCGTTGCCCAAAATGCAATACTCAAATCAAATTCTATGACAACATTCCTGTTATTAGTTGGCTACTATTAAAAGGAAAATGCCGCCAATGCAGTACCCCAATCAACTTTAGATATCCTGCAATCGAACTGCTTTCTGGAGCTATGTGTTTTACTGTATCGTACTTGCTGCCATTTTCGTACTTTGCCATTGCCGCTGTCTTATTTACTTTAGTGCTTATTGCGCTAACTTTTATCGATATTGACACAATGCTTCTTCCCGACCAAATAACGCTTCCGCTCTTATGGTCAGGATTATATTTAGCTTTAGTTGGTTGGAGCTCAGTGAGCTTAATTGATTCTGTTATTGGTGCAATGGCTGGTTATCTCATTTTATGGTCTATTTACTGGGGTTTTAAACTGCTGACAGGTAAAGAGGGTATGGGCTATGGTGACTTTAAACTATTAGCAGCTATTGGGGCTTGGCTTGGTTGGCAACAACTTCCTTTAGTCGTTCTTGTATCCTCTATTGTAGGCGCGATTATTGGTATCATTATGTTAAAATCGCAGAAAAAGGGACTTGATAAAGCAATTCCTTTTGGCCCTTACTTGGCCATCGCAGGTTGGATTTGTTTGCTCTGGGGAGGGCAAATTGGTCAATGGTACTTCTCTGAAATTTTAGGCTTACCATTATGAGTTATGTTGTTGCTATCACTGGTGGAATTGGCAGCGGGAAAACAACGATCGCGGATACTTTCCAGAAAAATCACCGTATTGATATTGTTGATGCCGATATTGTTGCTCGTGAAGTCGTAGAGCCAAACAGCATTGGACTACAAAAGATAATTAATCATTTTGGCCCCTCTATTCTATTAGAAAATGGATATTTAAATAGAAGTGAACTGCGACAGCGTATTTTTTCTCAACCAAATGAGAAAGAGTGGCTTAATAATTTGCTTCATCCTTTAATAAGAGAGGAGATGCAGCATCAGCTTTCTTTAGCAACCTCTGAGTATGTATTGCTTGTTGTTCCTCTCTTAGTTGAAAATCAGTTACAATATTTAGCGGACCGTACGCTTGTTGTTGATGTTCTGGAGCAAACTCAAATTAATCGAACAGTTAATCGTGATAAAGTAACTATTAAACAAATAAAAGCGATTCTTGCTTCACAAGCATCACGAGAACAACGATTAGCAATTGCTGATGATGTCATAAGAAATGACCAACAATTTTGTGACTTGAATAGTGAAATAGCTCTTCTACATGATAAATATCTGTTATTGTCTCAGCCTTCTATAAATAAAGAGAATTAAAAACGACTATGAATGGAGCAGGCCTGCAAAAATTTGAACACCCTTTAAATGAAAGGACTCGAATTTATTTACGAATAGAATCTCTATTTCGTAAGTTAGGACATTCTGCTGATTTAACAAGACCATTTGAGTACCAAGTATTCTTTAGCTCTCTTTTTAATATGCTAGACATCTTAGAACAGGTCCAAGTAAAAGCCGATTTAGGCAAGGATCTAGAAAAGCTTCGCTTACAATATCGAGCTTGGATGGATATTGAAGATGTTGATCAACAAGCATTACTTTCTATTTTAGAGCAAATTAGTCAAGTTCATCAGAACCTAATGAAAACCACTCGTCCAGGTCACTCTTTAAAAGAGGACCGTTTTCTTTCTGCTCTCAAGCAACGTTTTTTTATTCCAGGAGGCGATTGTTGTTTTGATCTTCCAGCATTGCATTACTGGTTACATCTTCCTTTGGAAGTTAGATGTAAAAATACACATAATTGGATGTCTCAACTACTTCCTCTTTCTGATGCCCTCTCGCTTTGGTTACGATTAACAAGAGAAACTGCACGCCTTAAACCACAGATTGCCCGTAAGGGATTTATGCAAAGTGAGATGGAAAATTCTAATTTATTGCGCCTTGAAATTCCAATTGAATATGGAGTTTATCCAATGATCTCTGGGCATAAAAGTCGTTTTGCGTTACGCTTTATCTCCTTTGAAACAAATAAGAACTGCGAGAAAGATATTGAGTTTTCACTCTCTGTCTGCTGAGGAATATATGCCAACACCAAATACTATCGAGTCAACTACGGTAAAATGTCCAACTTGTAAAAATTCTGTTATTTGGAATCAAGAAAGCCAATTTCGCCCATTTTGCAGTAAAAAATGCCAAATGATTGATTTTGGTGAATGGGCAGATGAAGAAAAATCAATTCCTGGAGCTCCTGATATGTCGGACTCTGATGGTTGGTCTGAAGATCAATATTAATACCATATTATCTATTCCAATAAAAAAGCGATCATAAATGATCGCTTTTTTATATTTATAGGACATAGAATCAAACTAACTAAAGCATTCAAGTACTTTATTTAAAATAGGTACATTTGCTTCAGGGAACTCATAAGCAGAGAGTTCTAAAATAGAAACCCATAACCCTTGTTGCCCTTCCTTTCCATAAGGTTCGCCTGCAAACTGAGTCACAGTGAAAAAATCAAAATAGAGCGATTTATCAGGGTAGTCATAATTTAACGATTCAAAAATGGCTAACTCTGTAGATTCAATGCCAATCTCTTCATATAACTCTCTGAATAAGGCTTGCTCTGCGCTTTCTTCTTTTTCTACCTTCCCACCAGGGAATTCCCAAAAACCACCTTTGTGTGCTTTATCTGGACGCTTCGTAATAAATATTTGGCTCTTATCTGCGTTTAAAATAATAGCAGCAACTATATGCAATCGTTTCATTTATGGCCTTTATATCAATGCTATACCTATAAAAAAGCCGCTAACTGAAGTGACCCCGTTAAGTTGGACATTTTAGTTAAGCGGCTTTCGATTATGAATCAACAGTGTATATCAACTAGATTTTACCGTGACACTGCTTATATTTCTTACCTGAGCCACATGGACAAGGCTCATTACGACCTACTTTGCGCTCATCACGCACCATTGGTGTATGACCTTCTTCAGATGTTTCACCATCATCCAACTGGTTTTCAGCATTTTGATGTTGTAGCTGCTGACGACGAGCGGCTTCTTCTGCTTGCTGGCGACGTTGCTCTTCCATACGTTCAACATCTTCTTGTTGCTGTACACGTACTTTACTTAGGATTGAAACTACATCAAATTTTAATGTATCAAGTAAACCTTCAAACAGCTCAAACGATTCACGCTTGTATTCCTGTTTCGGGTTCTTCTGCGCATAACCACGCAGATGGATACCCTGACGAAGATGATCCATCGCTGCTAGATGCTCTTTCCACAAACCATCAAGTGTCTGTAGCATAACTGCTTTTTCAAAGTTACGAAGAACTGACTCACCAACAGATTCTTCTTTGTCTTTGTAAACTTGAATTGCTGTTTCAATGATTTTTTCACGTAAGTTATCTTCATGAAGTTTATCATCACTGTCTAGCCATTCTTGAATAGGGATCTCTACATCAAAATCTGCACGTAAACGCGTTGTTAACCCTTCAACATCCCACATTTCTTCTAAAGACTGTGCTGGAATATATTGGCCAAACAATCCTTCAAGAACATCTTGACGGTTATGAGCAATCATATCGCTGATATCATCAACATTCATTAGTTCATCACGTAGTTCATAAACCACTTTACGTTGGTCATTCGCTACATCATCGTATTCAAGCAACTGCTTACGAATATCAAAGTTACGCCCTTCAACTTTACGTTGAGCATTCTCAATCGCTTTCGTTACCCATGGATGTTCAATTGCTTCACCTTCTTCCATACCTAACTTTTTCATCATGTTAGATACACGATCTGAAGCAAAGATACGCATTAGGGCATCTTCCATTGATAAGTAGAAGCGAGAAGAACCTGCATCACCTTGACGACCAGCACGACCACGTAGTTGGTTATCAATACGGCGAGATTCATGACGCTCTGTACCAATGATATGTAGACCGCCAGAAGCTAGAATAGCATCATGAGCTCCTTTCCAATTTTCTTTAATCTCGTAGATCTGTGCATCAGTAGGCTCATTTAATTTAGCAACCTCTGCCTGCCAGCTACCGCCAAGTACGATATCCGTACCACGACCAGCCATGTTTGTAGCAATAGTTACCGCACTTGCTGTACCAGCATTAGCAACGATGTCTGCTTCTTTCTCATGGAATTTAGCATTAAGAACATTGTGCTTAATTTTTGCTTTTTTCAATGCACTTGAAAGCAATTCTGATTTTTCAATTGAAACCGTACCAACAAGTACTGGCTGGCCACGTTCTGAACAACCTTTAATATCTTCAATGATAGCTGCAAATTTCTCAGCTTCTGTCATATAAACCAAATCACCCATATCATTACGAGTCATTGGACGGTTAGTTGGAATTACTACCGTATCAAGACCATAAATAGATTGGAATTCAAATGCTTCTGTATCAGCAGTACCTGTCATACCTGACAGTTTGTCGTATAGACGGAAGAAGTTTTGGAAAGTGATTGATGCTAATGTTTGGTTTTCATTCTGAATTTTAACACCTTCTTTTGCTTCAACAGCTTGGTGTAAACCTTCAGACCAACGACGACCAGGCATTGTACGACCTGTATGTTCATCAACAATAATAACTTCATCGTCTTTTACAATATAATCTACGTCTTTTTCAAATAACACATGCGCACGTAGTGCTGCATTAATATGATGAAGTAAACTAATATTAGCTGGTGAATACAAAGTATCATCCGCTTCCATTAAGCCTTCATCTTTTAAAAGTTGTTCAACAAACTCTTGGCCATTTTCAGTCAGGTGAGTCTGTTTCCCTTTTTCATCTAGTGTGTAATGGCCTTCACCACGGTACTCTTCGCTGTCTTCTTCATCTTGTTTTACAAGTTGAGGGATCAAGGTATTAATACGGGTATACAATTCAGAGCTATCTTCAGCAGGCCCAGAAATGATAAGAGGAGTACGAGCTTCATCGATTAAGATTGAATCCACTTCATCGATTACTGCAAAGTATCGTTCACGTTGAACACGGTCTTCAGCACGGAAAGCCATGTTGTCACGCAAGTAGTCAAAACCAAACTCATTGTTTGTGCCATATAAAATATCGCATAAATACGCTTGTTTTTTCTCTTGAGGTGGCATGTTTGGTACGTTGATACCAACAGTCATGCCTAAAAACTCAAATAATTCACGGTTGGTTTCTGCATCACGCTTTGCAAGATAATCATTCACAGTTACTACGTGAACGCCTTTACCTGTTAATGCATTTAAATAACATGGTAGGGTTGCTGTTAGTGTTTTACCTTCACCAGTACGCATCTCTGCGATTTGGCTATCATTCAGAACCATACCACCAATCATTTGAACGTCAAAGTGGCGCATACCATACAAACGCTTCGACGCTTCGCGTACCGTTGCAAATGCTTCTGGCAATAGATTATCTAAATCTTCACCTTGCTCTAAACGCGTACGGAACTCGATTGTTTTCGCTTTTAATTCTTCGTCTTGTAATGATTCGAATTGCGGTTCAAGTTTATTAATTTGATCTACGATTTTACGTAGCTTGCGTAATGTTCGATCATTACGACTACCGATAACTTTTGTTAGAATTTTAGAAAACATGATTCCGTTGCTTCTCTTATCTCTTGATCATTTCTGATCGTTCATTCTGAAATTTGAATCAATCGCCTAGAGAATTGACTCTAAGAAAAATACTTCTTTATATACTTACCTTATGGGGATGCGACTTTGATTTTTCAAGGCCTACTCTGATTATTGTGTTGCTGGCCATCATAAGTAATAATGAAAAGTATAAGCGATTATGTAAATCAATCCTAAGCTAAATCCATAGAGTTTGATTTCAATTCTGAAAAATTCAGATCTAATTGGCATTTATCACTTTTTCTAACAAAAAAATCGATTAAATCGCCCTATTTTTGTGAGACTGACTAACTATGCGAGACCATAGACCACAACCTGCAAACGACTTTTTTAATAATACACGCTTTAAAGATCTTCAAGAAAAAGCGATTATTTTATCAAAGTTGTCACATGTACTAAAAGAAACGCTACCTGTTGGCTGTGAAGATCATTGCCGTGTGGCAAACTATCGCCAAGGATCTTTAGTGATCGAAGTATCAAGTAGCGTATGGGCAACACGAATTAATTATGAAAGGATTAGTATTTTATCAGCCTTTCGTCGTCATGGACTACCCGGATTATCTAACTTGGAAATAAAGATAAACCCAGATCTTGCTCGATCTTTTGTAGGTGAGAAGCCTGAAGTATACAAAACAGAAAAACAAGCAAAGCGAGAGTTATCTGCTGCTGCTGCAAGTGCTTTAGAGATGGTTGCCGAAACAGCATCACCAAAATTAAAAAAACGTTTAGAAAGCCTCGCTGCATTAGCAAATAAGAAGTAAGAAGTAGAATATTATAGGCATAAAAAAGCCAAGCAAATAAGCTTGGCTTTTTAATTTGATGATGTATTACGCAAGTACCATTCCTGGTTGCATAAATGCAACAGGAGACTCTTGTTCATCCTCAATGGTTGTCCACTCCCATGCTTCTTGATCAGCAAGAACAGCACGCAGTAACTGATTATTTAATGCATGACCTGATTTATAAGCGCTTAACTCACCAAGAATACTATGACCACACATATAGAGGTCACCAACAGCATCAAGTACTTTATGCGTTACAAATTCATTATCAAAACGCAGACCGTCTTCATTTAGAATGCGGTAATCATCCAGTACTATGGCACAATCAAAGCTACCGCCTAAACATAGGTTTTGCGATTGTAAGTACTCAATATCACGCATGAACCCAAAAGTACGAGCACGTGAGATATCTTTGATAAACGACTGGCTTGAAAAATCAAACACTAATTTTTGATCATCTGAATCAATTGCAGGGTGATTAAAGTCAATAGTGAAATCTAAACGGAAACCGTTATGAGGACGAATTTCCGCCCATTTATCACCATCTTCAATGCGAACAGGTTTCTTAATACGAATGAATTTCTTCGCGGTATTAAGCTCTTCAATCCCAGCAGACTGTAACAGATAGATAAAAGGACTTGCACTGCCATCCATAATTGGAATTTCAGGTGCATCAACTTCAATAACAACGTTATCAATGCCCATGCCCGCTAATGCAGCATTCAAGTGTTCAACCGTTGAGATACGTACGCCTTCATCATTAACTAACGCTGTACATAACATTGTGTCGCGAACTGACTCTGGATCCGCAGGGAAATCTACTGGTGGATTAAGGTCTGTACGACGATAAATTACACCTGTATTTGACGCTGCTGGACGAAGAGTAAGTGTCACTTTACGACCGGAATGTAAACCCACCCCTGTCATTGTCACAATACTTTTCAGTGTACGTTGTCTGATCATATGCTCATCCCAACTTTAAATATGCTCAATATCAAACCAATCCGAAAATTGGTTTGGCATAGTAGCACATAATTTTCTATAAAACCAAATCGCTAAGTGGTTAATTAATCAGCTTGACGTCGTAAAAACGCAGGAATATCTAAATAATCTTCCTTCTGATCTGGTTTCGTTTGTGCTGTACCTGCATTCTGAACCCCCGCCGCTGGCGATGTAGATGGTGCAGGTTGTTGCGGTACAGATTTAGTCACTTGCACATTTTGTGCCGATTTTTCTACCACAGGTTCTGCCGGCGTTTCAACCTTTGGCTTCACTTGAGGTGTCGGTTGTGCAATTGGCGCAGCCGTTTTATTTGTTACTAATGTGATTTCTGGTTTTTTCTCAGTTCCGATACCCGTAGCAACAACCGTTACACGAATTTCATCTGTCATATCTGGGTCAAGCGAAGTACCAATAACCACAGTTGCATTATCTGATGCAAATGCCTTCACGGTATTACCTACAGTTTCGAACTCATCAAGACGCATATCAAGACCAGCAGTAATGTTAACCAGAACACCACGAGCACCAGCAAGATCGATATCTTCAAGTAATGGACTTGAAATTGCTTCTTCGGCTGCTTGTTCTGCTCTTTCTTCACCTACTGCGATACCGCTACCCATCATTGCATGTCCCATTTCAGACATTACTGTACGAACATCGGCGAAATCGACGTTGATCATACCTGGGCGAGTAATCAACTCAGCAATACCTTGAACCGCATTACGAAGAACATCATTGGCTTTTGCAAATGCTTCTAATAACGTAATACCACGGCCAAGTACTTTTAAAAGTTTCTCGTTTGGAATCGTAATTAATGAGTCAACATGTTTAGATAACTCTTCAATACCTTGCTCTGCAAAAGCAAGACGTTTACGACCTTCAAAACTGAATGGCTTTGTTACTACTGCAACCGTTAGAATATTTAATTCTTTTGCTACTTCAGCAATAATTGGTGCAGCACCAGTTCCGGTACCACCACCCATACCAGCTGCTATAAATACCATATCGGCACCAGCTAATACTTCTTTAAGCGCTTCACGATCTTCTAGAGCTGCATCACGACCAACTTGTGGGTTTGCACCTGCTCCCAAGCCTTTTGTGATGTCTCCACCAATCTGAATAACTGTCTTTACATTGGTCTTACGAAGTGCTTGAGCATCAGTATTCACACTGATGAATTCAACACCTTCAATTGACTCACGTACCATGTGCTCGATAGCATTACCGCCACCGCCACCTACACCAACAACTTTAATTACTGCGTCGTCGGACATTTCCATCATCGGCTCAAACATCTGTTCTCTCCGTTTCTTCCTGTTCGCTTCAGGTTAAAACTCTTTTAGTATCCAATTTTTAAATTTCTTTACTACGGTTGTGAAAGATTGGCGCTTACTTGGCACATAATCTTCATCGTCATGTAATTGACTTTCTTTACCGTAATGCAAAAGGCCTACCGCTGTTGCTTGATAAGGCTCTTTTACGTAATCTGTTAAGCCTGTAACCTCTAAAGGTTGGCCTATTCTAACCTGAGTTTGGAAAACGTGCTCTGCGCAGTCTACCAAACCTTCAATTTGTGATCCGCCACCAGTTAAGACAATACCAGCAGCAAGATGGTGCTTTGTTCCTTCAGCGCGTAATTTATCTTGGATAGCAAGAATACGCTGGTTCACAAGACCTAGCAGCTCAGAATACCTTGGTTCGATAACTTCTGCTAGCATTCTTCGCTGTAAACTTCTTGATGGTCGACCACCAACACTTGGTACATTAACCGTTTCATCACGATTAATATGCTCACTGATAGCACAACCGTATTTTACTTTTAATTTCTCGGCATCGTTAAATGGCGTACCAAAAGCGTAAGCAATATCACTTGTTACAGCATTACCAGCGTAAGGAAGTACCTCAGCATGACGTAATGAGCCATCAGTCCAAATTGCAATATCCATGGTACCAGCACCGATATCAACGACACAAACACCAAGATCTCGCTCATCTTCTGTAATAACTGCATTACTTGATGCAAGACCAGAGAATATAACATGCTCAACTTTTAAACCACAACGCTCTACCGCTTTTACGATATTACGCGCCATATCATTATGACAAGTAATTAAATGAACACTTACTTCCATTCTCATTCCTGATAAGCCTATCGGGTTTCGAATGCCTTTTTGCACATCAATAGAGAACTCTTGAGGAATAACATGTAACGTACGCTGCTCATCACCAATTTTAACTGATTTTGCAGTGTGAATCACACTATCCATATCATCTTGAGTCACTTCTTCTTCCGAAATAGAGCCCATACCTTTCTCTATTTGGCTCGCTATATGTCGACCTGATAGAGAAATAAAGACGGAGGTTATTGTGCACTCAGCCATAAGCTCAGCTTGGTCAATCGCTCTTTGAACAGATTTAACCACTGATTCTAGATCGTTAACACCACCTTTATCCATACCACGAGAGGTGCACGAGCCAGAGCCAATTACACTTACTTGCCCATCAGGTAATATTTCTCCGACTAAGACGGATATTTTGTTTGTGCCAATATCTAAACCAACAATAATACTGCCTTCTGGCGTTTTGCTCATGTTAATTCTCTTCTTTATCTTCTGCTATTTCTTCAGACTTCCACCCAACAGCGGCACCTGTATCATAACGAAGATCTATATAATCTATCGAATTCATTTGTTTTTCTAACTGCTTATATAAAGCAATAAAACGCTCGACTCGCTCTTCTCGAGCATCACGGCCTAATTCTAACCGAATGCCGTTATCTAAAACAACTTGCCAAGATAAACGTTCTGTTAAAGCAACACTATGAACACCCATATTTAATGGTGAAAATTGTTTTTGTAATTGATGCCAAAAAGCCAACACATCTTTACTGTTAGACTCAGGTCCAAATAACGCTGGTTTAGATTCTAGTAAATCACTCATTGGTGCATTAAAAACTACACCTTCTGGATTTACTATCACACGATTATTCCAAGTCGCTTCAGGTTGATGCTCTACCACAAAAACTTTAATTGTCTCAGGCCACTGCTTTCGAACAGAGACTTGAGCTATCCACGGTAATGACAATAATGCATTTTGCAGCTTATTTACGTCCTGAGTCATGAAGGTTCCAATGGAATCCATCGAATCTATCGCTTCACGAATATCATCGGCAGTAATGTGCTTTAACTGTCCTTGAATGATCATATGAGATAAAGGCAATCTTTCTTCATCTGTCATCCAACTTACTGTTGAAATAACTAGCCATAATGAAAACATTGCTACTAAAGAAAGAAAACAGATACCAGGTAAATGCTTCTTTATATTTTTATTATAAAATAAACCACTCATTTTGGTAGTCTCAATCATATTAGTCCTACCATAACATTTTCAAATAACGCTACAGTGACTTGAGATTATATAAAAACATCCATCGTATGACGTCAAAAATTAATTTATCGAATAATTAGAGAGGGAAACTCCCTCTATCTAACCTTTTAACAGAATATTATTAATAGAATAAAGATTCTATCTTATTATTCGCTTTTTTATTAGGCGTTCTAACTAAATTAAGCAAGAATTACGTAAACTCTTTCATTGTTTCAATATTTAATTTCATTGAAGCTAATTGTTTTGCGAGTTTTCCAATATCACCTGCACCTTGAGTAAGAACTAAATCACCTTCTTGAATGACATTAGCCAAAACAGGAGGTAGTGCTTCAATATTTGGTACAAAGATAGGATCAATTTTACCTCGACCACGAATAGTTCGGCATAATGCTCGTCCATCGGCACCTACAATTGGGGTTTCACCCGCAGAGTACACATCAAGCATGATAAGTACATCTACATTATCCAGTACATTCGCAAAGTCATCATATAAATCACGAGTTCTACTATAACGATGAGGTTGGAAAATCATAACTAAACGCTTATCGCTCCAACCTGCACGGGCTGCTTTTATTGTTACATCGACTTCTGTTGGATGATGTCCATAATCATCCACCAACATTGCAGAACCATTACCGGTTTCAAATTCACCTAATTGGTCAAAACGACGACCTGCGCCTTCAAAATTCAAAAGAGCGGATAGAATTGCTTCATCCTCAACGTCCTCTTCTGTTGCTACTGCTATCGCAGCTGTTGCATTCAAAGCGTTGTGTTTTCCGGGGATATTAAGAATAATATCTAAATCAGTACGATCTTTTCTCTGTACTGTAAAGAAGCTTTGTTGAGCCACTTGACGATAGTTAATTAAGCGAACATCTGCATCTTCTGCAAAACCATACGTAATAACCTGGCGGCTCACTCGAGGTAATAATTCTCTAACTACATCATCATCAATGCACATAACCGCTTGACCATAAAATGGTAAGTTATGAAGAAAATCAATAAACGTTTGCTTTAATACTTCAAAATCGCCGCCATAAGTATCCATATGATCAGCTTCAATATTAGTAACAATACTTACCATTGGCTGAAGGTGTAAAAATGACGCATCACTCTCATCGGCTTCAGCGATAAGAACACGACTTGAGCCTAAACGAGCATTAGTGCCTGCATTTTTAACCAGACCACCATTTACAAACGTTGGATCTAATCCTGCTTCTGAGTAAATTTGCGTAGTTAAAGCTGTTGTTGTTGTTTTACCATGTGTACCGGCAACCGCAATGCCATGACGGTAGCGCATCAATTCTGCTAACATTTCAGCACGACGAATCACAGGGATACGATTTTCTTTCGCTGCTACAATCTCCGGGTTTGTTGGGTCAATAGCAGTCGATACAACAACAACGCTTGCTTTTTCAACGTTACTTTCTTGATGACCAAAAAAGATGTTAGCCCCTTTTTGAGCTAAACGAATCGTGACTGCATTTTCAGCTAAGTCAGATCCACTAATATGATAACCTTCGTTTAAGAGGACTTCAGCAATACCACTCATTCCTGCGCCGCCAATACCTACAAAATGAATACACTCTACACGACGCATTTCAGGGATCATGGTTCGAATTTGCGCTAATTGCAATTTTTGATCTTTTATCATTCTAAATCTCAATTCTTTTATTTTGCTAGGTCTTTAATCGCATTGGCAACTCGTACATCAGCGTCAGTAATTGCAGATTTACGTGCATTAGATGCCATTTCTAATAATTCTTTTCGTTCTAAGCCGTTCAATACATCAACCAAACCTTGAACTGTTAAGTCTTGTTGTTCAATCATTTTTGCTGCATCACACTGTACAAGGTGATCAGCATTTAATGCTTGCTGACGGTCTTTGTGCATAAAAGGAATAAATACAGAGCCAACACCAGCTGCTGAAACTTCAGATACCGTTAATGCGCCTGAACGACAAACCAATAAATCAGCCCATGCATAAGCTGCTGCAACATCATCAATAAACTCTGTTACGTTCGCGTCTGTAATTCCATTATCACAATATGCTTGATGAACCGTTTCTTGATTGCCTTTACCTGCTTGATGCCAAATTTCAACAGAGTGATTCAGTTTCGGTAATGCTTCTGGCAACGTCGTATTAAGAATACGGGCACCTTGACTACCTCCCATGATTAATACACGGATAGGACCGCTACGTTCAGCAAATCGTTCGCTTGGATGAGGTAATTGACATACATCTTCCCTTACTGGATTGCCAACAACGTCTGCATTTGGAAAAGCCCCCGGAAATGCTTGAAATACACGTTTAGCAATTTTAGATAACCATTGATTAGTTAAACCTGCGACTGCATTTTGTTCATGCAATACAACAGGAATGCCAGATAACCAAGCCGCAATACCACCGGGACCACTTACGTATCCTCCCATACCTAATACGACATCAGGCTGCCAAGCTTGGATATGTTTCTTTGCTTGTGAAATCGCACCTAATATTTGAAATGGTGCCGCAAGTAGCTTTTTGAAGCCTTGGCCACGTAAACCTTTTACTTTGATAAAATCGATTTCAATACCATGCTTTGGTACTAAATCTGCTTCCATTCTATCTTCTGTACCTAACCAACGAATGTCCCATCCTTCACTTTGTAGTTGTTTTGCTACTGCTAATCCGGGAAATACATGACCGCCAGTACCACCAGCCATCACTAATAAACGTTTATTTTTGTTCTTCATTTTCGCTCCGTGGTGGCTCGTTTTCTAAAAAGACACGACATTCATGATCGATACGAATAAGCAGTGACACCGCAACTGACATAATAATTAAACTGGAGCCACCATAACTGATCAATGGTAACGTTAATCCTTTGGTTGGTACAATACCAGCTGCAGCACCGACATTAACTAATGTTTGAAACGCAAACCAAATACCAATACCAAACGCAAGAAAACCACCAAAACGTTGATCATGCTGCAGGCACGTGCGCCCAATAAAAAGTGCTTTTAATACTAAAGAAAAAATAAGAATTAGAATTAAAGAAACACCAACAAAACCTAACTCTTCTGCTACTACTGCAAATACAAAATCGGTATGAGCTTCTGGTAAATATTCTAATTTTTGAATCGAATTACCAAGCCCTTCCCCAAACCAACTACCTCGACCAAATGCCATTAGCGATTGAGTGAGCTGATAACCACTGCCAAACGGATCTTGCCATGGGTCTAAAAAGGAAGTAACACGACGCATACGATAAGGTTCTGCAATAATAAGAACAATAACTAAAGAAACACCACTAACTACTAACGCAATAAACTGCCATAACTTAGCTCCTGCGATAAACAGCATACCAATAGTAGTAACAAACATTACGATGGTTGTTCCTAAATCAGGTTGCATCAATAGAAAAAACGCTAGAGTAATAAGAACAAAAAGAGGTTTAACAAAGCCTTTAAAGCTCTCTCGTACTTCACCATGACGACGAACGAGATAACCAGAAATAAAAACAAATAAGGACAGTTTTGCAACTTCTGCTGGCTGCAAGTTAAAAATCCCTAATGGAAGCCAACGAGCAGCACCATTTACTGATTTCCCTACAACTAAAACAGCTGCTAATAATAAAATAGAAATAAGCAACAGATGGCTACTGTATTTTAACCAGTCATCCAATTTAATCCGTAGAACGACTGAAGATGCCCCTAAAGCTAAGCAAACAAACAACATATGACGAAGCATAAAGTGAAAAGGCTGGTCAGTTAATCGCGTACTAATAGGAAAGGAAGCTGAGCCAACCATGACTAAACCGGTTAGCATTAAACCAAGAGCGATCCAAATCAACTGACGATCAAACATCACTTTAGGTGACGGGGTTAAGCACCACTCTTGAACAGGGAACGTCCATTGTTTAATACGATCAATTATCAAAATTAACTCTCAGCTGAATACTGTTTTGCTAGTTGAGTGAAAGCATCACCTCTAGCCATGAAATTTGTGTACTGATCAAAACTCGCACATGCTGGAGATAACATCACCATGTCACCAGCGCTTAACGTAGGGAACAGAGTGTCAATTGCTTCATCCATTGTTTTACATAAACAAGAACGAGGATCTAACGGAATAAATTGATTTCCATCTTCACCAAAGCAATACATCATTACATTTAATGCTTTTAATGCTGGCGCTAGCTCTGAGAAATCAGCGCCTTTACCAACACCACCGACCAACAGATGTAATTTTCCATCAATTTTCAAACCAGACAATGCGGCCAATGTACTTGCCACATTGGTTGCTTTGGAGTCATTGACCCAACGAATGTCATGATTATCAACGACAACTTGACACCTGTGTGTCAATCCATTGTAAGTTCTTAATGTTTCTAGGGTTAAATCAAGATTAATTCCAACCGCATCCAATAAAGCAATCGCAACTAAGCTATTCGCTATATTGTGTTTACCCACTAAGCCTAATTCATCTGTTGCAAGAATTTCGGTTGAACCTTTTGCTAAATAATGAGCTTGATTTAATTCGATACAACCATAATCACCTTGATTAAAACCAAAGCTTTTCACGGTTTTATCTTCTGCTTCTGGATAGGTAGCTCTGTCATCACGATTCACGATACACACTTCTGCGTGATCAAAAATACGTAACTTAGCTTGACGATAATCGGCCATTCCTTGATATCTATCCATATGGTCTTCAGATAGATTTAAGAATGCAGCTGCTTTTAGTTTTAGTGACGAGGTCGTTTCGAGTTGGAAACTTGATAACTCAAGCACATAAAGATCAGCGTCTTGCTCTAAAAGATCCAGTGCAGCAAAACCAATGTTGCCACCTACAGCAGTTTTAACACCGGCGGCATTCGCCATTTCACCAGTTAAGTCCGTTACTGTGCTCTTACCATTAGACCCAGTAATTGCTATTACAGGAGCAGTTACAGCCCAAGCGAAAAGTTCGATATCACCAACAACTGGCGTACCTTTTTTAATCGCTGGCTGCAATTGAGGAGAAGCAAGAGCAATACCTGGGTTGGTTACAATAAGATCTGCTTCTAAAAGCCACGCTTGCTGCCAACCACCGGCATGTAGCTCAACCTGTTCAGGCAATTTTTCTTGGCCTGGCGGTGTTTCACGAGTATCAATAACTTTTACTATTAACGCTTCTGATTGTCTAAGTAAGTGCTTCACAACAGATAAACCTGTCATACCTAAGCCAACAACGACAACATTTTTAACACCACCAAAGCCAGTCATATTAACGTACCTTCAATGTCGCTAATGCAATCAGAACCAATAACATAGAGATAATCCAGAAACGTACAATAACACGCGGTTCTGGCCACCCTTTCAACTCATAATGGTGATGGATTGGTGCCATACGGAAAATACGTTGACCACGTAACTTGTACGAACCAACCTGTAAGATTACCGATAAGGTTTCAACAACGAATACCCCACCCATGATAACTAACAAGAACTCTTGACGAACAAGAACAGCTATTGTACCTAATGCACCACCTAGTGCTAATGAACCTACATCGCCCATAAATACTTGTGCTGGGTAAGTGTTAAACCATAGGAAACCAAAGCCAGCACCAACGATTGCGGCACAAACAACAACCAATTCACTTGCTTGTGGAATATGTGGAATATGTAAGTAATTCGCAAACTGTACATTACCCGTAGCCCATGCAATAAAAGCAAACCCGCCTGCCACAAATACTGTTGGCATAATAGCTAAACCATCTAAGCCATCAGTCAGGTTTACCGCGTTACTTGTACCAACAATAACAAAGTAAGTTAAAAGGATATAAGTCAAACCAAGCTGAGGCATTACATCTTTGAAGAACGGAACTACAAGTTGGGTTGCCGCTGTATCTTTACCATAAGCATACAAAGCAAAAGCAACAACTAATGCAATAACTGACTGCCAAAAATATTTCCAACGGGCAATAAGTCCATCGCTATTTTTACGAACAACTTTTCGGTAATCATCAACAAAACCAACCGCACCATAGCCAAGTAAGACGAAGATAACCGCCCAGACATAAGGATTAGTTAAATCAGCCCATAAGAATACTGTCACCGTGATCGCGGTTAAGATCATGATACCGCCCATCGTTGGTGTACCACGTTTACTAAAATGAGACTCAGGGCCATCATCACGTACTACTTGACCAATTTGTAGGTTCTGTAACCATCGAATTAGCTTTGGTCCCATCCATAATGAAATTGATAGGGCTGTGATAATACTTAGAATAGCTCGAAAGCTAAGGTATTCAAATAAACGAAAAAACGGAAAATATTGCTCTAGAAAGTTTGATAACCAGATGATCATTACTGACACTCCTTAAGAGCAGAAACCACTTCGCTCATACGTGAACTATTGGCACCTTTTATTAACACGGTGACCTCATTATTTTTAATTAATTGTAATTCTTGCTGTAAATATTCATTTAGCGTATCCCGAGTAGAGAAATGATGACCATTACATAGTTCACTAATCACTCGCGTATCATCGCCAAAAGTAAGTACTTGCTCAAATTGATATGGGGCAGCATATTCACCAACTTCACGGTGAAGTGCAAGACTTTCTTCGCCAAGCTCTGCCATATTACCTAAAACAAGCCACCTCTGAGCAGAAAAAGCCCCTAACAAATCAATTGCCGCTTTTACTGCTGGAACACTGGCATTGTAAGTGTCATCGATCACTTTTAATCCCGAAGCTAATGTCTCAACCGCTACGCGACCTTTCACATTTCCTAATCGTTGGAGCCCTTGTTGAATGTCATCTAATGATATATTTGCTTGTAACGATAAAGCAGAAGCCGCTACTGCATTGGCTATATTATGCTTACCAATAATAGACAAAGAAACTAAAGTACTGCCGATAGGGGTATGCAATTGAAAGCTTGGCTCACCAATGGAATTAACCTCAATATTTGATGCATAAAAATCTGCACTGGTATCGGTCATCGAAAACGATAACACTTTTTTCCCATCAAATAATTCAGACCACTTAGGTAGACCATTACTATCTAAATTGTAAATAGCCGTACCGTTTTCTTGCAATCCTTCAAAGATTTCACCTTTGGCTTTAGCAACACCTTCTAGTGAACCAAAACCTTCCAAATGTGCTGCTGCAACATTATTGACTAACGCTACATTTGGACGAGCTAAACGAGTGGTGTACGCAATTTCATGTTGATGATTCGCTCCCAATTCAATAACCGCAAAGTCATCACTTGGTTGAGAGCGTAATAATGTCAATGGCACACCAATTTCATTATTAAAGTTACCCGCGGTCGCTAAGACGTTACCAGAGGTTTGTAATATTGAAGCAAGCATCTCTTTTACTGTCGTTTTTCCGCAACTTCCCGTTAAGGCAAAAGTCAATGTATCGCACTGTTGATGGATATTTTGAGCAATTAACCCTAACGCCTTTTGAGTATCTTGAACAATTATCTGAGGAAGAGAGCATTCAACTTTACGAGAAACAAGTAAAGCAACGGCTCCTTGTTCTTGAGCTGTCACAACAAAGTTATGAGCATCAAATCGCTCACCGATTAAGGCAACAAAAAGTCCTTCACTATCTATATTTCGGCTATCCGTAGAAACGGACGATATTTGGCAATCTGCACCAATAATTCGCCCATCACAAACGACGGCAATCTGGCTTAATGTCATAGCTATCATGATAATAATCCTAATAATTTTTGCGCACTTTCACGATCAGAGTAATGAATCGTTTTATTTGCAAGTACTTGATAGTCTTCATGCCCCTTACCTGCAAGCAAAATAATATCTTTCTTATCTGCTTGAGATAAAGCAAATTGACACGCTTCAAAACGATCATGAATCACATAAGCAGATTTAGGCTCTTTTAACCCAGAGAGCATATCTTTGGTAATAATTGTTGGGTCTTCAGAGCGAGGATTATCATCACTTAAAATGATCACATCAGCTTGCTGCTCAGCAATGCTAGCCATCATTGGACGCTTACCTGTATCTCTATCTCCACCACAACCAAAAATACACCATAATTTTCCATCACAATGTACTCGCAATGCTTGAAGTGCTTTCTCTAGAGCATCGGGGGTATGAGCATAATCGACAACAACTTTTGCTTTACTTTCTGAACTAAAAAGCTCCATTCGACCAATAACTGCTGTTAGCTTTGGTGCAGCTTCAGCTAACTTTTTAATATCGTAACCAAGAGAAAGAAGTGTGGCGAAAGCGACAAGAATATTACTCGCATTGAATGCCCCAATCAAAGGTACTGACAATGCAGTATCTCCCCAATCAGAAGATAGTGACAATTGGATCCCTTCGGTAGAATAAGTAACTGATGTGGCAAATACTTTTTTACCTGCATGAAAAGATACGCTTTCTTGATTTAAAGAGACACTCACAGCATGAGGCATCTCTTTTAACCATGCACAACCAACGGCATCATCCGCATTAATAATTGAATGCGTTGGTTGATGTGACGTAAATAACAATTTTTTCGCTTCAGCATAATTTTCCATATCACCGTGATAATCAAGGTGATCACGGCTTAAATTGGTAAATACTGCAGCATCAAACGATAAGGCATTTACTCTATTTTGAACAAGCCCATGAGATGAGATTTCCAGAGCGGTAAGTTTTGCACCGACACTTTCTAATTCACTAAGTGTTTGCTGGATCTCAATTGGACTACCTGTGGTATTTAATGCAGGTTTTAAATCTGTCAGTAAACCATTGCCCGTGGTTCCCATCACGCCTGCGGGAGTATCAAGTAACGTTGCCCACTGTGCAATAATCTGTGAAATGGTTGTTTTACCATTAGTACCTGTAATACCAACTAACTGCATTGTTCTTTGTTCTGCGCGGTAAAACCGTCCTGCTATTTCACTCAATTTTTCGGCTAATTGGTCAATATAAACAACGGGAACCAAATGAATAAGTTTAATGCTACCTTGCTTATTGTTCTCATCACTTTGAGCTACAACTGCTGATGCCCCTTGCTCAATAGCAGTAGGGATAAATTGTCGGCCATCAACGGCATGACCTTTAATTGCTACAAATAAACAACCCGGTGAGACTTTGCGACTGTCCAATGTCATGGATGAAATTGCCACAGTTTGAGTTAACTCACTCCAAGGCAACAGTAATTCAGATAACTGCATCATCAATATCCTAATTCAATACATCAATATGTTTTACGGTACTTTCGTCCGGCGCTACGTTCAGTATTTGCAGCGCATCTTTCATTACCTGACCAAAAATAGGCGCAGCAACTTGTCCTGCGTAATATTCATCGCCTTGTGGTTGGTTGACGATAGTCACCAATGCTATTCGTGGATTACTTACTGGTGCGACTCCCGCGGTAACGGTCATGTATTCATCGCTGTAACCACCACGAACTGCTTTACGCGAAGTTCCCGTCTTTGCTGCAACTCGATATCCAGGAACTGCCGCTTTAGTGGCTGTACCACCAGGTTGAGTTACGGTTTCCATCATTTCTAATACAGCTTTAGCATATTGGCGATTCACCACTTGCTTGCCTGGTGTTAAACCTGTTGTTTTCAAAATTGACAACGGACGATACTCACCATAAGCACCCAATGTTGCATAAGCGTGTGCTAATTGAATTGGGGTCACAGATAAGCCATAGCCAAAAGCCAGTGTAGCTATTTCAAAATCAGACCAGCGGCGGCGATCAGGGAAGATCCCTGTAGCTTCACCAATCAAGTTCAATCCAGAAGGATCAGCAAGACCAACTGCACTATATTCTCCCAATAATTCTTGAAGAGGCATCCCTAGTGCTAACGTTGCTACACCAATATTACTGGATTTCTTTAATATGGTGGTTAAATCCGCTTTACCTACTTTTGAACTATCGCGAACCCGACTGCCACCAATACGCATAATACCATTCCCAGTATCTACTACCGTATCTAGTGTTGCTGTTCCACCATCTAGAGCGGCAAGGACCACAAAAGGTTTTACGGTAGAACCAGGCTCTAATGTGTCAGTAATAACTCGGTTACGCATTCTAAAACTTTGCAATTGTTGACGATTGTTTGGGTTGTATGATGGTGCATTCACCATGGCTAACACTTCACCGGTTTTAATATCAATCATCACAACCGACCCTGACATCGCACGATAATCAGCGACCGCTTGTTTGATTGCACGATAAGCAATGGCTTGTAAACGCTGATCAATACTTAAAACTAAAGGTTTACCTTCTTGCTTTTCTTTAAGTGAAATATTTTCTACTACTCGACCATAACGATCTTTTCGAACAGTTCGTCGACCTGGTTCGCCAGTTAGCCAACCATCATAACTGCTCTCTATGCCTTCTAAGCCACGGCTGTCGATTCCTGTTACACCAATAACATGCGCACTGATTTCACCACTAGGGTAGTAGCGACGAGACTCAGCTTTTAGTCCAATACCAGCAAGTTTTAATTTTTTAATATAAGCGGCTACCGCAGGGGATATTTGGCGCTGAAGATAAATAAAACGACGTTTCTTATTTTTCTCAATTTTAGACAGCATTTCCTTTCGCTTTAAGCCTAAAACATCAGCCAAAGCATGCCAACGCTCAACCTCAACTAACCCCCCCTCTTTATAGATAGTGACAGGATCAGCCCAAACCGCATCAACAGGGACACTTACCGCTAATTGTTCATCATTACGATCAAAGATGATCCCACGAGCTGAAGGCAGAGCTTTAACTCGAATAGAACGCATATCACCTTGCTTAATAAGGTTGTCAGGTTCAATCACTTGAATATAAGCAGCTCGTGCAATTAAGATCGCTAACGCTAGAAAAATGAAGAAAACAATAACGCCAAAGCGCCACGGAATGAGAGTCGGCGGCGCTTTGGTAATTCGTTTATTATTTTTTTTTCTATTTGGTAATTTCATTGTAGTTTTATTATAACTTCTTTATCTGGTGCGGGACGTTCCATATCGAGCTCTTGCACAGAGCGTAATTGAACTCGGCTATGCTCTGCTAACGCACTCTCTTCTAAAATCAAGTTACGCCATTCACCATCTAATATATCTTTTTCAAGCAATAGGTTTTCACGTTTAACCGTCATTTGGCGGGTATTATGTGTTGCCAATACGACACTTATTGCACTGACAAATATAATAAATAATAAAATAGCGTGAAGACGACCTACACCAAAAAGGTCTAGGCCAATCATTTTTGTTAAATTAGACGATGAAAGGGAATTTTGACTCATAAGCGCTCAGCGATACGTAAAACAGAACTACGTGAACGAACATTTACATCAACTTCACTAACGGTAGGCTTAATTGCTTTACCAATAGGCTTCATTTTTGCACTACCTAATGCTTTGATTTGGTCTTCCGTTAATGGCAAGCCATGAGGTACTTGTGGGCCTCTGCTTTCTTTACGAATAAAGTGCTTAACCATGCGGTCTTCTAATGAATGAAAACTGATTACCGACAATCGACCTTCAGGTGCTAATACATCTAATGCCCCTTTTAGTGCTGTATCAATTTCATCTAATTCACTGTTGATATAAATTCGAAATGCTTGGAAAGTACGAGTCGCTGGGTGCTTCTTTTCTTTATAGTTCTTAGGAGCAACGTCCGAAATTAATTTAGCTAACTGGCTTGTACGTGTTAATGGCTCATTTTCTTCATTTTCACGATAAGCAACAATACCTTTTGCAATACGCCACGCGTGCTTGTCTTCGCCAAATTCACGAATAACCCAAGTAATATCTTCTACATCAGCATCTAATAACCACTGAGAAACGGGCATTCCAGACGTAGGGTCCATACGCATATCTAAAGGACCATCTTTCATAAAACTAAAACCACGGTCTGCATCATCGAGCTGTGGGGATGACACACCTAAATCAAGTAATATTCCATCAATTTTACCTACTAAATCAAGCTCTTCAACATATTGTTTCAAGCCTGAAAATGGACCGTGAATAATAGTAAAATTAGGATCTGTAATGGTTTTTGCTTCTGCAATGGCTTGAGGATCACGGTCTATACTATACAAACGTCCATGTTCACCTAATCGAGATAAAATTTGGCGACTGTGACCACCACGACCAAAAGTACCGTCAATATAGATACCATCAGGTTTAATCGCCAAGCCATCAATAGATTCATGAAGAAGGACAGATACGTGTTGAAATTGTTCAGACATAGTGAGTATTTACTACCGTAATTATAAGAATAAGCAACTGAGTTTTAGCTTCAAATTGTAAACTAAAAATACAGAGATGTGTGTCAATTTAGTGATAATTCTAAACCAATGTTGCAGAAAGCACAAAGCCCACCATAACACTACCGAAATAGTACTATGGTGGGCTAAGTTAGGAGCCGACATATAAGCCGGGTTCTGTCCCGCTTGCGCGGTGGTAACCATTCGTCTAGGCCTGCAATCGCTCACAGGCTCAAGCAATCTACCCGCCCCCAAACACGAGCAATGCTATGTGAGGGCCTATTTGATCTTGCTCCGGGTGGAGTTTACCTTGCAACGCACTATTACTAGACGCCCGGTGCGCTCTTACCGCACCCTTTCACCCTTACCTGTGCTTACTTCCCTACTCCGAAGAATAAAAGAAGATTAAGCCATCGGCGGTTTTCTCTCTGCTGCACTTGTCGTGGGCTTGCGCCCCCCAGGCGTTACCTGGCACCCTGCTCTATGGAGCCCGGACTTTCCTCCCCTCCATCAGTCTCCCGAAGGACATCAATGAAGCAGCGATTACCGAGTCAGCTCCTGAGGCGAATAATATAAGAGTCAGTAATAAGTTACCACCCCTTTTTCATTATTATTCTAATCTAAATGCTCTAAACCCCATTTATACAGGGCATTTTTCTTCACACCGTGGATTTCAGCCGCCATAGCTGCTGCTTTTTTAAGCGGAAGCTCTTTTACAAGAATAGAGACAGAGCGTGTTGCTTCAAATGGAAGCTCGTCTTTTACTTCACTTCTAAAGCCATGAACCAATAGAACCATTTCACCACGCTTACGGTTATCGTCCTCTTTGACCCACTCGATCAATTCACCTAATGGTGCACCATGAATGGTTTCATATCTTTTTGTTAATTCACGAGCGAGAACGACCTGTCTTTCTGCACCCAGAACAGTCAACATATCGTCCAGAGAATCCATAATACGATGTGGTGATTCATAAAAGATACAAGTTCGCTCCGCCTGAGCTATCTCTTCAAATTTATCGCGACGCCCTTTACTTTTTGGTGGTAAAAAACCTTCAAAGCTAAAACGATCCGATGGTAAACCCGCTGCTGAAAGTGCAGTGATCACAGCACAAGCACCAGGTAAAGGCACGACATTGACATTAGCTTGACGACAACGGTTAACCAAATGATAACCGGGATCACTGATTAACGGTGTTCCCGCATCTGAGACAAGCGCAATAGATTTGCCTTGTTGTAATTTACTGATCAACAGGTCTGCTTTATGCTGTTCATTATGATCATGCAATGCAAATGTTTGACTAGAAATACCAAAGTGAGACAATAACTTGCCTGTATGTCGAGTATCTTCAGCTGCGATTAAGTCAACGGATTTTAAAACCTCTAAAGCTCGCTGTGTTATATCTCCTAAATTACCGATTGGCGTAGGAACAATGTACAAAGTTGCAGTCTCTACCACAGATAAATTGTGATCTGTCATTTGTTTACTATCTCTTCTGCGATTAATATAGGGAATATGAATAGACATCACTATAATCAAAATAATATTTTAGCTGTTCGGGTGATTAGCATCCATAGTAACAACAGCCCTTTTAATTAGGACCAGTATATTACCCATGGCAAATATGACCCTTAGAAAGAACAGTGTAACACGCCTTATTGCTCCTGTAGCCTTAGCACTCACATTGGCTGCTTGTTCAGGCTCACCAAAAGTACCGGAATATCTTGATATTACGCAGTTACCATCAGAAACCAGCAGTTCTTATATTTTAAAAGCTGATAAACAGCAAGGAGTTGTTCAAGCTGATCTTCTAATCATGGCGCTTAAAGCTTCTGTACAAGAACAAGATATAACATTAACAAAAAATCTTCTGATACGTTTATCTGGTATGCAATTGTCACCAGTACAAACTGCTGAAGTTCAATTGATTCATGCAGATATGCTTAAATCACAACACCTATATGAAAAAGCACTCCAAGAATTAAACTTTCAAGCATGGTGGAAAATAGAAAATACTCAGTGGATTAAATACCATGAAACTCGTCATGAGCTGTATTTATTCACGGCTGATAATCTTAGCGCTGCGCGCGAGCTGATAGCACTGAATGCTTTTATTTCTGATGCTCAAAAAGAACAGCTTTGGGCGCGAGTCTGGGGAAATATCTCATCATTAAGTAACACTAGCTTACAAGAAGTAAAGCTAGATGAACGCGAAACTGTATTACATGGCTGGGTGCAGCTTGCTGTCTATTTAGACACGTTAAAACACTCTCCATCACGATTACAAGAGGCGCTTAATGATTGGCTACAGGCGAACCCCACTCACCCTGCGGCAACCTATACACCTCAAGAAATTACAAATATCTTAGCTCTTGAAATAACTCGCCCAGATAACGTAGCTTTACTTCTCCCTTTAACTGGTCGTTTTGGTTCTCAAGGCATACGTGTTCGTGATGGTTTTATTAATGCCATGATGGAAGACAACGAACGTAGTGAAGCAACTATATTGAAGGTGATAGACACTCAAGCTACTCCAATGGAAGACATCATTACAAGTTTAGAAAAAGAAGAAATTCAATTTGTTGTTGGTCCACTTGTCCGTAGCAAGATTGAGGAATTCCAATCCCTAAACAAGACGAATACGGCTCAGATAGCACTCAATATACCCAATGAAATCAATAGTGAAAAAAATAGCTGCTATTTTACATTATCTCCAGAACAAGAAGCGGAACAAGCAGCGATTCACTTATTTAAACTTGGGCATAAACATCCTTTATTCCTAGCTCCACAAGGAAAAATGGGAGAGCGTTTAAGCCAAGCTTTTAGTGATAAATGGTTCCAATTAACGGCAAAAAAACCTTCAGTAAGTTACTTTGGAACTAAATCTCAGCTACAGAAAAAAGTTAATAGTGTATTTGGCATAGAAAGCAGCCAAGCTCGCATTTATCAAATGAACGCACTGACAAATATGGAATTAGAAGCACAACCTCGTAGTCGTCGTGATATTGATGCCGTTTATATGGTTGCAAAAAGTAGTGAATTGGTACTACTAAAGCCTTTTATTGATGTTGCGATAAACCCTGGAATTACACCACCAAAACTGTATGCAAGTTCCCGCAGTAACAGTGGTCGCCAAACTCAATTAGCAGAAGTTCACGGTATTGAATTTAGCGATATTCCCCTGCTAATTAATGAAGACCATAGCTTCAAAACACAATACTCTGAACTTTGGCCAAAAAGCAGCAATGGTGAAACTCGACTTCATGCTTTAGGTATGGATGCTTATCAATTAATTACTGAATTACCACAAATGAAAGCCGTTGAAAATTACCATATGGATGGTAAAACTGGCATTTTAAGCATTAATCAACACTGTGTAATTCAACGACAAATGAGTTGGGCAACACATGGAGAAAAAACAGAATAAACGAGCTAAAGGTGAATATTATGAGTTGGTTGCACAGCGGTATTTAGAACAGCACCAACTCACATTCATTGCTCGTAACTTTCATTCAAAAACAGGTGAGATCGATCTCATTATGCAAGATCGAGATACTTTGGTATTTGTTGAAGTAAAATATAGAACCAGTGCAAATTACGGTTCTGCTCAAGAAATGGTAACATGGCAGAAACAGCGTAAATTACAGCGAACCGCTCTCTTTTGGCTCATGAAAAATGGGCTCTCTGTTGAACATACATCTTTTAGATTTGATGTAGTTGCTATCCACTCTCAAGGTAAGGAAATCAACTGGATCAAAAATGCGATTGTTGAAGGGTAAACAATGCTAGAACACATCAAAGAAAGTTTTACTGAAAGTATTCAAATTCAAATTGCTGCAGCCGAAGCGCTTCCAGATCATATTATGCATGCATCTCAAGCTATGGTGGCAACATTATTAAATGGCAATAAGATTTTATGCTGTGGTAATGGCGGATCAGCTTCTAATGCACAGCAATTTGCATCCTGTTTATTAAACCGTTTTGAAACTGAACGCCCTAGCTTACCTGCGATGGCGCTAACAGCTGATACTGCAACTTTAACAGCTATCGCTAATGACTATAATTATAATGAAATTTTCTCTAAGCAAGTCCGTGCACTAGGCCAGCCAGGGGATATCCTACTTGCAATTTCCACTAGCGGGAATAGTCAAGATATCTTAAAAGCAATGGAAGCTGCTGTGAGTCGAGATATGACGATCATAGCCTTAACAGGTATGGATGGTGGCATAATTGCAGGTCTCTTAGGTGAATCAGATGTTGAGATTCGTATTCCTTCTCATCGTGTAGCTCGCATTCAAGAGGTTCATCTTTTAACTTTACACTGTATCTGCGATCTTGTTGATCAGGTTCTTTTTCCACAACATTCAGAGTAACTAAAAATGAGAACACTAAAGCTTAGTGCAATATTATTTTCTGTCTTATTACTTCAAGGTTGTGCCGGTTTATTCATTGCAGGAGCTGCAACTACTGCTTCTGTTGTTACAGATAACCGAACTATGAAAGAGCAACTAACAGATCAAAATTTATCACTAGAAGCTACTGGTTTAGCAAATAAAGCTCCCTTTCAATATAACATGCGAGTTAGTGCTGTCACTTATAATGGAAAAGTGTTGCTTATCGGGCAAGCCAAAGATGCTAATGTAAACCAACAATTTGAGAAAAAAATTAGAAATATGGACGGAGTGAATACCGTTTATAACCAAATTCGAATTCGTCCATTATTAACCTTTACTCAGATTAATAATGACAGCTGGATAACAACAAAAGTAAAGTCATCGCTATTGGCTAAATCAGAGTTGAACGGGATAAAAATCAGTGTATTCACCGAAGCTCAAGAAGTATTCTTAGTGGGTTTTGTTACTGAAGAACAAGGCAATATAGCAACAGAAGTCACTCGAAATATAAAAGGGGTTAAAGGAGTCATTAAAGCCTTTGAATATGGCCAAGGTGACAACCTTGGAGAATAACTTATTTTTGTGATCCCAATGTAGCTAGTTAGATGTGCTAATTATTATTGGAATTATACTAATCACAGTAAGTAAGTGATCAGAAATAGCGAAGATAAAATGCTTGAGAACAAGGCGAAATTTTTCGATAAGTAGTTATTCTACAATCAAAAAATTCAACGCCGTTATCGAGTATTTTAACCAGTTAGGATGATCAATTATTTACTACGATTGGTATTAGTATTATAAAGATTGCACTCAGAAAAAAGCCTGCATAATGCAGGCTTTTTAGTAGGAACTATTTAAGTAAACTCAGTTATTTAACTACTCGTAAACTTGGACGACCTGTTGGCCGCTGTGGCTCTGGTCCATCATCAGATAAGCTAGCAGTTTCTGAAGTTAATTTATCTTCTTCAAAAATACCTTCTTCTCCAGTCAACTCATAAGCCTCTTCAGGTTCAAACATAGTACCAGCGCCATTTTCACGCGCGTATATAGCTTGAATTGCATATAGAGGTAAAATCAGCGAATGTGGACGACCGCTAAAACGGGCATTAAATGTCACCGCTTCATTACCCATTTCCAAGTTACCTACAGAGTGTGGTGCCACGTTTAAAACGATTTGACCATCTTGAATAAACTCTTCTGGTACTCTAACTCCATTCATTGTTGCATCAACAACAAGATGTGGAGTTAACTCGTTATCTACAATCCATTCATAGAATGCTCGTAACAAGTATGGGCGACGCGGCATCATTGAACTCATATCCATACTAGTTTGTTAGACGCAGTTCACGTTCAGCTTCAGTTAACGAAGCTAGGAACGAATCACGTTCAAAAACACGGTTCATGTAGATTTTTAGTTCTTTAGCGCCAGGGCCTGATAACTCGATACCCATTGACGGTAAACGCCATAATAACGGAGCTAAATAACAGTCAACTAAACTAAACTCATCACTCATGAAATAAGTATATTCAGCAAAGATTGGACCTAACATTAGTAAATCATTACGTAACTTAGCACGAGCAGCTTCTGATTCTTCAAAAGAACCTTTCACAACTTTCTCTGCTAATGAATACCAGTTAGTTTCAACACGGTGCATCATTAGACGACTGTTACCACGAGCTACAGGGTAAACAGGCATCAATGGCGGATGAGGAAAACGCTCATCTAAATATTCCATGATGATATTTGAATTGTATAGAGCAAGCTCACGATCAACTAGCGTTGGTACAGTTTTGTAAGGGTTTAATTCTACAAGTTCTGCAGGCAAGTTGGATGGTTCAACCAATTCAACTTCAACACTTACACCCTTCTCAGCAAGTACGATGCGTACTTGATGACTGTACATGTCAGAAGCGTCTGAAAAAAGCGTCATTACTGAGCGTTTGTTGGCAGCAACAGCCATTGAGCCCTCCGGTATTTATCTAGGAGCAAAAGCACCATATTGTTGGTGCTTGTCAGCTACCATTCAATCTGAATAGTAGTGACACAAAAACAATGGAGGCTAAGCCTCCATTGCGTACAATTAACGATCTAGAATATCACGATTAGTGGACATCGCGCCAATATTCTTTCTTAAGCAGATAGCAAACAAAGGCAAATATCACTAAAAAGCCCATAACCCACCAACCTAAACGATGACGCTCAAGCTGCACAGGATCACCTGAGTATTCTAAAAAGTTAACTAAATCACGAACGGCAACATCATATTCACCAGTACTAAGCTCACCAGTGCCATCAGATTCAACCCCTACTACCACTTTATGTTCAACACCATCGACTGTTGTTGTTTCATAAACAGGCGTAGTTACACCTTGTAGTTCTTGAAATACATGAGGCATACCAACACTAGGGAAAACCATATTGTTTACACCAAATGGACGCGTTGGATCAGCATAGAATGTACGTAGGTACGTATATAACCAATCCGTTCCTCGAACACGAGCTACAAGAGTTAGATCTGGTGGCGGAGCACCAAACCAGTTCGCCGCTTGCTTTTCAGGAATTGCGTTCTCCATCAAATCGCCAATTTTAGCGTTCGGATTAAAAACAAGATTATCCATCATTAGATCAACAGGAATACCTAAATCCTCTGCTACTCGACCGTAACGTTGATACTGAGTTGAGTGACAACCAGCACAATAGTTCATGAATAACTTCGCACCATTTTGAAGCGATGCTTGGTCACGTATATCATTGTTTGCTTTATCTAATGGAACGCCAGCCCCAGCAGCCATTGCCATTGACGGCAACAAAGCAAAAAGTACTAAAATCAACTTTCTCATTTGAATGTCACCCTCTCTGGTAATGGTTTTGTCACTTCATTTTTACTGTAAACAAACAGAAGAACAAAAAACATAAAGTAAGTTAAGCTGAATATTTGTGCTAGTAACGTATACAACGCCGTTGCTGGTAATGCACCTAAAATACCAAGAGCAATAAAGCTAATAGTGAATTGGGCAATATTCAATAAGTGTAACTTACTACGGTAGCGATATGAGCGTACTTTACAACGATCTAGCCATGGTAGAAGGAACAGAACAACAATCGACGCTCCCATTGCAGCAACACCAATTAACTTATCTGGTACCGCACGCAAAATTGCATAGAATGGTGTGAAATACCAAACAGGAGCAATGTGCTCTGGTGTTTTCAGCGGATTTGCCGCTTCAAAGTTAGGTCCTTCTAGGAAATACCCTCCCATCTCTGGGTTAAAGAACAGCACATAACAGAAGAAGAACAAGAAGCCAGCAACACCGATCATATCTTTTACTGTGCCATAAGGATGGAACGGTACAGAATCAATGATGTTATATTTCGTCGTATAATATTCGTGAAATTTAAATTGAGTCTTATGGTCACCTTTATCATCTTTTGCTTTTGGTATTTTCAGCTCGATACCATCAGGGTTATTTGACCCAACTTCATGCAAAGCAAGTACGTGTAGAACAACCAATAGCAGCAATACAATAGGTAATGCAATCACATGCAGAGCAAAGAAGCGGTTGAGCGTCGCCCCTGAAATTACATAATCACCACGGATCCACAACGTCAAGTCATCACCAATAACTGGAATTGCACCAAATAGTGAAATAATAACCTGAGCACCCCAGTATGACATCTGACCCCATGGTAATAAGTAACCCATGAACGCCTCAGCCATTAGAACTAAGAAGATCAACATACCAAATAACCACAAGAGCTCACGAGGCTTCTGGTAAGAACCGTAAATCAAACCACGATACATATGAAGGTAGACGACAACAAAAAACGCTGACGCGCCTGTTGAGTGCATATAACGCAACAACCAACCGTAATCAACATCACGCATGATGTATTCAACAGAAGCAAATGCACCTTCACCAGAAGGAACATAGTTCATCGTTAGCCAAATACCAGTCACAAGTTGGTTAACAAGCACTAGCATCGCTAATGAACCAAAAAAGTACCAAAAGTTAAAGTTTTTCGGCATCGGATATTCAGATAAATGCTTTTTATAAGCATTCATCGCGGGTAGACGTTTTTCTACCCAATCAAGTAATGGCTGCATTACGCCTCCCCTCCGTCATCAACCCCAATTAGGATTCGAGTATCACTAAGGTACATATGTTTAGGAACCACAAGATTCAATGGCGCAGGTACACCTTGAAATACTCGACCAGCCATATCAAACTTAGAGCCATGACACGGACAAAAGAAGCCAGAATTAACCCCTTCGACTTGCTCACTAAAACTGTCTGGTAAATAGGTAGGTGAACAGCCAAGGTGAGTACAAATACCAACGGCTAAAAATATTTCAGGTTTAATTGAACGATATGAATTCTGTGCATATCCAGGTTGCTGTTCTTCTCCTGAAGATGGATCTCTAAGTTGTCCATCAATTTCTGTCAACGACTGTAGAAGTGCTTCTGAACGACGAACAACCCATACAGGCTTTCCTCGCCACTCAACACGAACCATCTGTCCATCTTCAAGCTTACTGATGTCTACTTCGACCGGTGCACCTGCAGCTTTCGCTCTTGCACTCGGATTCCAAGATTTAATAAAAGGTACGGCCACCGCTGCTGCTCCTAAACCACCAACAACAGCTGTTGTTGCAGTTAAGAAACGACGTCGACCATTACTCACTGGCGCATTGCTCATCCAACTTTCTCCCATGTGCTCTTATGTAGTTTTTATTATGTCCATACATTTTTGAGCTACGGCTAACTTTCAAGGTGTGATACAACAGAATTTTGATGTTCTAAACTCTAAAACAGATCAAGGAATTCGTTCATAATTATTATGCTGTTGTTTTAACCCATAAATGATAAAGAAAACCTTACTTTTTGACAAGGTAAAGCTACTTTTTTGCAACATTTGTGAACTAGGTAGACTTTTTTAAGCGAGACGGAAGAAAAGGGAAGAAAAGATAAGATAATTCAAGTGATGAAGAGTAGCTGAACTCACAAAAACAAAAAAAGCCCAGCATAAATGCTGAGCTTTTTCCACAATAACCAAAGTAGCTTTGAAACCAAAGCCACTTGGTAAGCGTAATATTAACGCTTAGAGAATTGTGGTTTCTTACGAGCTTTACGTAGACCAACTTTCTTACGTTCAACGCAACGAGCGTCACGCGTAACATAGCCAGCAGCACGTAGTGCAGGACGTAATGATTCATCGTATTGCATAAGAGCGCGTGTGATACCGTGACGGATCGCACCAGCTTGACCAGAAATACCACCACCAGAAACAGTGATGAATAGGTCTAGTTTATCAGTCATTTCAACTAGCTCTAGAGGTTGGTTAACAACCATACGTGCTGTTGGACGACCGAAGTAAACATCAAGGCTACGCTTGTTGATTACGATGTTGCCAGTACCCGGTTTAATAAAAACACGAGCTGCTGAGCTTTTACGGCGACCAGTGCCGTAGTATTGATTCTCTGCCATTGCCATAATCCCCGATTAAATGTCTAGTACTTGTGGTTGTTGAGCAGTGTGGTTATGCTCAGCGCCAGCGTAAACTTTAAGTTTACGGTACATAGCACGACCAAGAGGACCACGTGGTAGCATACCTTTAACAGCTAATTCAATAACCATTTCAGGTTTACGATCGATCAGTTTCTCGAAAGAAATAGATTTTAGACCGCCTGGGAACTCTGAGTGGCGGTAGTAGATCTTGCCAGCTGCTTTGTTACCAGTTACGCGTACTTTCTCTGCGTTGATAACGATGATGTAATCACCAGTATCTACGTGAGGAGTGTATTCTGCTTTATGCTTGCCACGTAGGCGAGATGCGATTTCAGTTGCGATACGACCAAGAGTTTTACCTTCAGCGTCTACAACATACCAGTCACGCTTTACAGCGGCTGGTTTAGCAACGAAAGTTTTCATGCTAATGATACCCGTTATTAAATAATTTCACTGATTAGGAGCTTTCGCTCCCACTGTATATTTTCGAGCCCAGTCATCACCCCTTCGAGTGGTTGGCACTCTTGGCAATTACGCCAGTACAGTAACGGTGGGTCGGAGGATTATAGGGAAGTGTGAAGAAAAAATCATCTTTTTTTTGAAGATATTTCACATATTATGCAAAAACAGTAAAAAAAATGAAATTTGACCCTCATCACATCAAATAAGACCTTTAAATTATCTAAATAAAATAAATAATGATTAAGCTAAATGCTCTTTTGCTAGGTACTCATGGCTTTGCATTTCAATCAATCGAGACTGACAGCGTTTAAATTCAAACGTTAAACGCCCTTTTTCATAAATACGGGCTAAATCCACCTCTGCTGATATGATTAATTTAACGTTTCGTTCATAAAACTCATCAACCATAGCAATAAAGCGTCTCGCGGCATCATCATTTAACTCTCCCATCACTTTGACATTAGAAAGTAGCACCGTATGGTACAAACGTGATAATTCAATATAGTCATGTTGACTGCGAGCACTTTCGCAAAGAGCCGAGAAATCAAAGTGAACTACCCCATCACCTTCAGCTTTGACTTCTAGTTGTCGATGATTAATTTCAATCATTGTTGGTTTATACTCACTTTCAGAAGTAAGCTTTTCAAAATAGGTTTTCATATTCTGTTCTGCTTTTTCATCTAGTGGAAAATGAAAAATCTCAGCCTGCTCTAAAGTTCTTAAGCGGTAATCAATGCCACTATCAACATTCACAATTTCACAATGCTCTTCTATTAATGCAATAGCAGGAAGAAAACGCGCTCGTTGTAAACCATTTCGATATAAGTCCTGAGGCAATATATTTGATGTAGCAACTAAACTGATCCCTCTGTCAAATAAGGCCTCCAATAAAGTAGCGAGGATCATTGCGTCTGTAATATCCGACACAAAGAACTCATCAAAACAGATAATATCCGTTTCTTGTTTAAATTTATCCGCAACTAAAAGTAAAGGGTCAGCTTGATGGTTCAGATCCCTAAGCTCATCGTGCACACGTTGCATAAAGCGGTGGAAATGAACTCGCATTTTTCGTTCTGTCGGCAAAGAGTCATAAAAGGTATCAACTAAATAGGTTTTACCTCGGCCTACACCACCCCAGAAATAAAGTCCTTTTTCTGGGGTTAGTTTCTGCGGTTTCACTTTTTTAAAAAAGTGCCTCCACGATTTTTTAACCTCAGTTTGAGGAACTTTTGATGCCAATATGCGTCGATATAACTCATCTAAGTGTTCTACAGCATTTTGTTGAGCGCTGTCATGATGAAAACCGTCCTGCGTTAGGTCGCTATGATATTTTTCTAATGGGGTCATCAGTTTTAATCTTTTCTTTTGTTGATTGACTGTCTTCATAGTAGCATGATCTCAACACAGCAAATGAGTGGGCTAACTCACAGTTATACCTACTCATCCTATATAAACATGTTAAGGAGTACTTCATGGCTTGGATCTATGCCTTAGTTGGCTTAGCCGCTGGTATTATTATTGGTTTGTTAATTTCTCGAATTACTGTCCCTGGTATCAAACAGCAAAAATCATTAAAGCAAGATTTAGAAAAATCTAAGTATGAACTTGAGCAATACCGTCAAGAACTAGTAGACCACTTTGCTACTAGCGCAACAATGCTAGAGGCGTTAGCAAAAGATTTTAACAAGATGTATGACCACATGGCATCGACATCTAAAGAACTAATGCCAAATCAGCCAAAGCAAGATAATCCATTTTCTTCTCGTTTAGATGAAATGACCTTATCACCAGAGTTAAATAAAAAAGTTGCTCATATTAAAGCAGAAATAGACAAGCAACCTAAAGATTACGCTAATGACGCAACAGGCTTGCTAAATGACGATGTGCCAGATAAAGCTAACATAGATAAAAAAGAAGAAAAAATCGCCTAACCATAAAGTAATATAAAGCCTCAATAAGTACTCACTCGAGTGCTTATTGAGCATCTCTACTTTTTAATAACGTTCAGTGTTATCCTAGCCAATTATTGTTTTATTTTTCAAGGTTAGGAAGGCAATGCTTTCATTCTTATTGCGCTCAGCTATTATCGGTACCGCTACTGCAGCTATACTGTTACTCGCATTTCCTAATCTGCGATCTTCTGTTATTTCTGAATCAAACCAAATAGAACAAATTCCTCAACATATTAATAATCAAATTTCATTTAATTACGCTGTTCGCCGTGCAGCTCCTGCAGTCGTAAATATCTATATAAGAAAATATAATAACGAAGACCGATTACGTCTAGATACTGAAGGGCTAGGCTCAGGGGTAATTGTTAGTGACAAAGGTTATATCATTACTAATTATCATGTAGTAGCTGATGCAGACCAAGTCATTGTCGCTCTACAAGATGGAAGGTTGTTTAACTCTCAGCTAATTGGTAAAGATAAACGTACAGATTTAGCTGTCTTGCAAATCCAAGATGCTAACCTTCCTGTTATTCCTCTAAATCCAAATTATCAAGCTGATATTGGTGATGTGGTATTAGCCATTGGCAACCCTTACAACCTAGGACAGACCACTACTTTCGGTATTATTTCAGCGACTGGACGAGCCGCATTAAGTTCTGATGGTAGGCAAGGCTTAATTCAAACAGATGCCGCTATCAATAGAGGGAACTCTGGTGGTGCATTAGTGAATACTCGAGGTGAGCTTGTGGGTATTAACACCGCTTCCTTTCAACAAGCAACAGAGTTAGAAACCTATGGAATATCTTTTGCTATTCCTTATGGTCTCGCTGATAAAATCATGCGTCGATTGATTGCTGATGGTCAAGTAATTCGTGGATATATAGGAATAGACGGTCGAGATATAAACCCAGCAATGGCTCGACTAATGAATGCCGATAACATTAAAGGTATTTTAGTATTAGGTGTTGCACCCAATAGTCCAGCAGAAAAGAGTGGAATTGTAGCGCAAGATATCATTACAAGTATTGATAGTAAAAGTGTGATTAATCGACAAAGTGTCATTGATATTGTGACTGAGCTTCGTCCGGGAACTGACGTAAATATTGATATTATCCGCAAAGGTATTGCTCAAACAATTAGCGTCACGATTGAAGCTGACCCTTCAAGTTAAGACTCTTGAACAAAAATAGTCTGAAAAAATAGCGCATTCTCATGCGCTATTTTGATATATAAATATCGAACTTAATCGTTACTCTTTATCTTCCACTTCGACCGAAGTACTTTCGCCATTAACATCAATACGAGTCACTCGTTGCAACCCTCTTGGCAACAAAGTACCACGACGACCACGTTCACCACGGAAGTTATCTAAATCACTTGGTTTCAAACCTAACTTACGCTTACCTGCATACAAGGTAATAGTTGCACCTTGTGGTAACGATAATAAATGAGATAAAAACTCTTCACGAGATTTAGAACGGGCCGCCGGAATATTAATGATTTTATTACCCTTACCTTTACTTAGTTGAGGTAAGTCTTTAATAGGGAATAAAAGCATTCGGCCTTCATTAGTAATAGCTAGAATCTCATCACGGTCTAAATCAGAAACAGTCTCAGGGTTCATAACTAAAGCACTTTCAGGAAGCGTAAGTAACGTTTTACCATTCTTATTCTTAGACAATAAATCACTGCCTTTACAAACAAAGCCATAACCTGCATCTGAACTGATTAACCACGACTGTTCTTCTTCACCCATAACAACATGAGTTATTTGGCTGCCAGCCGTAATATTCAATCGCCCTGTAATTGGCTCACCTTGGCTTCTGGCTGAAGGCAAAGTATGCGATTCCAATGCGTAACTTCGACCGTTACTGCCCATGAAGACGGCAGGAGCATTACTCTTACCTCTCGCATGAGCTAGGTATTTATCACCCGACTTATAGTTTAGCGTTGTAGGGTCAACCTCATGCCCTTTAGCATGACGGATCCAACCTTTATCGGAAAGAACAACTGTAATGGTTTCACTTGGAATTAAATCACGCTCAGTTAATGCTTTGGCTTCTTCACGTTCAATTAATGGAGAACGGCGATCATCACCAAACTTCTCAGCATCCGCTAAAATTTCTTTTTTAATTAACGTACTTAAACGACGCTCTGAACCTAATAGTTTCTCAAGTTGATCACGCTCTTTCGCTAACTCATCTTGCTCACCACGGATCTTAATCTCTTCCAGTTTGGCTAACTGACGAAGTTTAATCTCTAAAATGGCTTCCGCTTGAATTTCAGATAAATCAAAGCGCGTTATTAACTCGTGCTTTGGATTATCTTCAGTACGAATAATTTCGATAACTTCATCGATATTCAAATACGCAGCTAATAGACCATCTAAAATATGCAAACGAGCTAAGATTTTATCAAGACGGTGTTGTAAACGCTTACGAACTGTCGTGCGACGGAATTCAATCCACTCATTAAGAATGCTAACTAAGCCTTTAACTTGTGGACGTAAATCCAAACCAATCATATTTAGGTTCACACGGAAGCTTTTTTCAAGATCCGTAGAAGCAAATAGATGATTCATTAATGGCTCAGCTTCAATACGATTTGAGCGCGGAACAATCACGATACGAGTCGGGTTCTCATGATCTGACTCATCACGAAGGTCTTCTACCATAGGTAGTTTCTTCGCTCGCATTTGGCTTGCAATTTGTTCTAATAATTTACTGCCTGATACTTGATGTGGCAATGCAGTAATAACAATATCACTGCCTTCTTTATGCCATACCGCACGCATTTTAATGCTGCCGCGACCAGTGCGATAAATTTTCTTAATATCAGTATGAGATGAAATAATTTCCGCTTCAGTTGGGTAATCTGGCCCTTGGATAAAGTTCATCACTTCATCTAAGTCAGCTTTAGGATTATCCAATAAATGTACGGTTGCATTCGCCACTTCACGTACATTATGAGGTGGAATATCTGTCGCCATACCAACCGCGATACCCATGATGCCATTCAGCAATATATGAGGAAGACGTGCAGGCAAGATCTTTGGCTCTTTCATCGTGCCATCAAAGTTTGGCTGCCATTCAACCGTACCTTGGCTTATTTCACCAAGCAATACATCAGCAAACTTCGATAATTTTGATTCGGTATAACGCATTGCTGCGAACGATTTCGGATCATCCGGCGCACCCCAGTTACCCTGACCATCTACCAGTGGGTAGCGGTAAGAGAACGGTTGAGCCATTAGTACCATCGCTTCATAACAAGCAGAGTCACCATGTGGGTGGTACTTACCTAATACATCACCAACCGTACGTGCCGATTTTTTGTATTTTGCATTCGCAGATAAACCAAGCTCTGACATCGCATAAATAATACGACGTTGAACGGGTTTCAAGCCATCACCAATATAAGGTAATGCGCGATCCATGATTACGTACATGGAGTAGTTTAGATAAGCGTCTTCTGTAAACTTGCGTAACGGAAGCTGTTCAACACCTTCTAAGGACATTTCTGCACTCATTTGTTATACCTCTGCCTGATCGCCGTTAGATTGTAGCCAAGCACGACGATCGTCTGCACGTTTCTTGCCTAAAAGCATGTCCATCATTTCATTGGTCTTTTCATCGTCATCAATGGTTAATTGAACCAGACGACGAGTATTTGGATCCATGGTCGTTTCACGAAGTTGAAGTGGGTTCATCTCACCCAATCCTTTAAATCGTTGTACGTTTATTTTTGCGCGTTTATTGCTCAAGCGATCTAGAACGCCTTCTTTTTCTGCTTCATCAAGGGCATAAAAGACTTCTTTACCACAGTCAATACGATACAAAGGTGGCATTGCCACATAAACGTGACCGGCACGAACTAAAGAAGAGAAGTGCTTCAGATATAACGCACATAGAAGAGTCGCAATGTGAAGACCATCTGAATCGGCATCGGCTAAGATACAAACTTTACCGTAACGTAAGCCTGATAAATCGTCTGAGTCAGGGTCAATACCTAGCGCGACTGAAATGTTATGAACTTCTTGAGAAGCTAATACTTGGTCTGCCGATACTTCCCACGTGTTTAAAATCTTACCACGCAGTGGCATTACCGCTTGGAATTCACGATCACGCGCTTGTTTTGCAGAACCACCCGCCGAATCCCCTTCCACTAAGAAAAGTTCGGTACGAGCTAAATCTTGAATTGAACAGTCTGTCAATTTACCTGGCAATGTAGGGCCTGATGCAATCTTCTTACGAACAACTTTCTTAGCTGCTCGCATACGACGGTGTGCATTGGCAATACAAGCTTCAGCAATCAGTTCTGCAATTTGTGGTTTTTCATTCAACCATAAACTGAAAGCGTCTTTAACTACACCAGAAACAAATGCAGCACATTGGCGTGAAGATAAGCGCTCTTTAGTTTGACCCGCAAATTGAGGATCTTGCATTTTAACAGATAAAACGTAAGCACAACGGTCCCAAATATCATCTGCAGTAAGCTTTACACCACGCGGCAATAAATTTCGGAACTCACAGAATTCACGCATTGCATCTAAAAGGCCTTGGCGCATGCCATTTACGTGCGTACCGCCTTGTGCTGTAGGAATAAGGTTTACATAGCTTTCAGAAACCAGTTCTCCACCTTCAGGCAACCAAGTTACCGCCCAATCTGCGGCTTCGCCTTTCCCTAAAAATGCACCAGTAAAAGGTTCTTCTGGTAATAAAGTGTAACCTGTCACGCCTTCTAAAAGATAATCTTTAAGACCATCTTCATAGCACCATTGATGCTCTTTATCGTTTACTTTATCTTTAAAAACAATCTCTAACCCTGGGCATAATACCGCTTTAGCTTTTAGATTATTAATAAGACGAGTAACTGAGAACTTCGGCGAATCAAAATAGCTTGTATCAGGCCAGAAATGTACGCTAGTACCACGATTACGACGGCCACAGGTGCCGACAACCGTTAAATCAGAAACTTTATCGCCATGTTCAAACGCAATTTCGTAAATCTCACCATCACGACGGACAGTGACTTCTACGCGCTTTGATAAGGCATTTACTACCGAGATACCAACCCCGTGCAAACCACCTGAGAATTCGTAGTTTTTACCTGAGAATTTACCACCAGCATGTAACTTACAAAGGATCAGTTCAACACCTGACACTTTCTCTATCGGGTGGATATCAACAGGCATACCACGCCCATCATCAATCACTTCAAGAGATTGATCTGCGTGTAAAATTACTTCAACTTTTTTCGCGTGTCCGGCTAAGGCTTCATCGACACTGTTATCTATAACTTCTTGCCCTAAATGGTTTGGGCGAGCGGTGTCGGTATACATACCAGGACGGCGACGAACGGGCTCAAGGCCATTTAGAACCTCTATGGCTCCTGCATTATATTGTTCAGTCATATCTCGGAAGGCTTCTTAAAATTTGTCACATAGTCTGAAAGGGAGAGAGGAAAGTCAAGCAAAGGGCTCCATTCCCCCTAAAATATGTGGCTTTGTATTAAAGATTGTATAGATACTGTATCTCTCGAGTAGAGAAACAGTAACTATAAATTTAGAAATTGAATAATTTGTTCAGGGTAACGCTCAAAATCAACAAAACTATGATCACCCGATTTTTCTATTGTCTGCTTACAACCAATGTATTTTTCTAACGCTTCACGGTAATCAAGAACTTCATCACCTTCTTGTTGCAATAGCCATAAACTATTTGGTGATTGGATCTGATCAACTCTCAACCCTAGTAGCTCTATCATGTGTTTTTCTTCTAACACATATTCTTCTTGGGAGTACGGGTTTACTTGCTTACCTAAATAATCAGCCAGTAGTTCATAAGGCTTCACCGCAGGATTAACCAAAACCGCTTTAAATCCATATTGCTCACTTAGCCAAGTAGATAAGTAGCCACCTAGTGAGCTACCAACTAAACCTATTTGATAATCTGATTTATATTGTTCAATTAACGCGGTTAGGTATTGTGCTGACTCGTGAGGATAAGGAGGCAGCTTAGGTACGACTACATGGATGTCTGAGCGATATTCTTTACAATAACTCACCATAACCTGTGCTTTATGGGATAATGGCGAGCTATTAAAGCCATGAAGATAAAGCAATAAACTAGGCTTTTTCATCTAATATCCTCCGGCATCACTATCAGCAGAAAAATCACTGTTATTTAAACGATGAACTTGAGTCTCAATAACACCATTAGGAAACAGTTCAAACGTTCTCCACCCTGGAGCTTGAGAATCTAATGCAAAATCATCAGAGTCAGGCAGGAATTGAACACAAGTTGAAGGGGTCGCAAGTAAACGAACGCCATTAACCTTACGATCAAGCTCTTGATGAATATGACCACAAACAATGCCATTAACATTACTGTGCTGATTAAGAACATCCCAAAAATCTTGGTTATCTTTTAGTTGGTGTTGATCTAACCACGCACTACCTGCTGGTAATGGATGATGATGCAGTAATACTAATGAATGGCGTTCTGGATGTTGAGTAAGAGCATTATCGAGCAATATTAATTGTTTTGATGATAGTAAACCATGAGGAACACCTACAACCTGACTGTCTAAAATAATAATCTGCCAATGCAGACCTATAAGCACATGCTCACACGCTTGAATTTGGGAAGAAGGCAAAACATTACTCATGCTTGGCTTATAATCATGATTTCCTGGTAACCAATAGCATGGCTTTTCTAGCAGTTCAATACCATCAACAAAGTGCTGATATGACTGTACAGTATGATCTTGAGATATATCGCCCGTCGCTAAAATCGCATCAAAATCTGGCGTACGCTGTTGAACTTGATCAACAACAGCTCGAAAGCTTTTTAAGGTAGGTACGCCAAGAAGCGCACCATCTTCGGGCGCAAACAAATGAGTATCTGTTATTTGTAACAACCTAATCGGGCTGTCTTCATTATTAAGTAATGTTTCCGAGAGCAAAATAGCTACAACCTTTTAATTCTTTTCTAAAAAAATGGGCTCTTGGCTTATCCCATTTTTTAAACAAAACGTCAGCCAGTCACTTAGGAACTGGTTTAATTGGTGCTTCTCATCTTTTTGAAGCATTTTTTTATTTGGATAATCATATTTCGCTTTAATGTATGAAAACTGTTGGCTAGCACACACCTCAGCCACTCTAGCGTCATGATAAAGTCGTACGGTTAACCTTGGTAAAGGATAAATTGGTTGCTCATCTATCTGATAAACTTCAACTAATGTTGTATAAACCGTTACTTCTATTATTTTAATTTGGTATTGCTGTAAACACACTTGATAGCTTAAAACAGCCCCAATTTTTTCATTCTTTGGTAATAGGGCGACTAATTTAGCATAATTTGTTTCATAAACTCTCATTAAGCTTGCTAAATTAACATGGTATTTACGCATGTTATTTACTATTCCACTGTAATCTCAGGCGCGAAACATTCAATTCTAACCACTGTAACGCAATAATTGAGGCTGCATTCTCAATTACACCACGAGTAACTAATGCATATGCCTCTTCTCGAGTTACAACATGCACTCGAATGTCTTCCCCTTCCTCTTTTAATCCATGGACACCTGTTGCTTTAGATGCATCGACTTGTCCAACAAAAACATCGAGCCTTTCTGTGCAACCGCCAGAAGATGGGTAGAAGTGGATGATTTTCTCTAAATTAGAAACACTAATGCCAGCTTCTTCTTGTGTTTCTCGAATAGCGACTTGTTCTGCTGATTGACCTTTATCTATCATTCCTGCAACAATTTCATATTGCCAAGGGGAGTCAGAACCTAAAACACCTACTCGAATTTGCTCAATTAACACAACACTATCGGTAATAGGATCATAAGGTAATAAAGCGACTGCGTGGCCGCGCTCAAACAACTCCCTTTCTATAACTTCACTCCAACCACCCTTAAATAATTGATGGCGAAAACTAACTTTTGTCATTTTAAAAAAGCCATCATAAAGTGATATTTTTGACAAAAGTTCAACATCATCAGAAGTAAATTGATTATTTAATTGCGTATTTGATGGTGCTGTCATGTAGCTCTCCTTCATTTGTCGCTCTGTTTTATCATTCATCGATAAGAGCAACAATTCATTAACTCAACTTTTATGATAATGCTTACATTTTTTTAGAAGCTTTCCACAATATTACTATAATATAAATCAACAGAACGTAAAAAAACGTAATCTTTACAGCCAGGGTATAGAGAGATAAGGTACACTCTATGAACTATATTATATAAAACAATTTTGCAGGACTGACCACAATGAGAAAACTGCTTCCACTTGTTATTGGTATCGCACTAGGTAGTTTCAGCTCTTTAGCTGCTGCTGATGACCTTGCACAAGTGTATAACCAAGCTAAAGAAAATGACCCTCAATTACTAAGAGCTGCTGCAAATAAAGACGCAGCTTTTGAAGCGGTCAACTCTTCACAAAGTTCGTTATTACCTCAGATTAATTTAACTGCGGGTTACAATATCCTACGAAGTGATATGGACTCTCGTGAAAATGATCGTTTGAATGCTGGCGTTTCTTTATCCCAAGAACTCTACCAACGTTCAAGCTGGGTAAGCTTAGATATTGCAGAAAAAAGTGCTCGTCAAGCCGATTCTGCTTATGCTGCTGAACAGCAAGGTGTAATTTTACGTGTGGCACAAGCCTACTTTGATGTTCTGCGTGCCAACGATAACCTAGAGTTTGTTCGTGCAGAAAAAGCAGCCGTTGCTCGTCAATTAGAGCAGACTAAACAACGTTTCGATGTTGGTTTATCTGCAATTACCGATGTTCATGATGCACAAGCACAATACGATAGCGTATTGGCAAACGAAGTACTGACTGAAAACCAATTGGTAAACAGTTATGAAGAACTTCGTGTGATCACAGGCCAAGGCCACACAGAACTAAGCGTACTCGACACTGATCGCTTCTCTGCAAGCCCATCTGAACAATCATCAGATAGCTTAATTGATGAAGCGCAACAAAAGAACTTAAGCTTATTAGCTGCTCGTATCAGTACTGATGTAGCTAAAGATAATATCTCTTTAGCAAGCTCTGGTCACATGCCATCACTAACGCTTGATGCTGGTTATAACTACACAGACCAAAGTAATAGTGCTCAAGATTACAATGCTAGTGACATCAATGCAGGCATCAACTTAGTTGTTCCACTGTATACTGGTGGCAACATTACTTCACAAACAAATCAAGCTCAGTTCAAATATGTTGCTGCTAGCCAAGATTTAGAAGCGACTTACCGTGATGTGACAAGAAATGTACGAGCTTACAACAACAACATCAATGCTTCTATTGGTGCTTTAAAAGCCTATGAACAAACGGTTATTTCTGCAAATTCTGCATTAGAAGCAACTGAAGCAGGTTTTGATGTTGGTACTCGTACTATTGTTGATGTACTAGATTCTACTCGCCGTCTATTCGATGCTAACCGTAACCTAGCAAATGCTCGTTACGATTACATCCTGAGTGTACTACAGCTAAAACAAGCAGTAGGTACATTAAGTGAGCAAGATGTTGTAGATATCAATATGGGCTTAAAAGCGAGTAAAACAACTCAAGCTAAATAAGCTAAAATAAATAAAGCCACATTACTTTAATAATGTGGCTTTTTTATGTAGATTCAAAGGTAACTAGCTATTTGTGCCTAGTTTCAACTAGCCTCTACCACCTTTAATCGCTTCAATAATACCAGTGGTTGAACAGCCATCTTCAAAATTCAAGACTTTTACTTCCCCACCAGCGGCAATCACCTCTGCTCCACCTGCGATATCTTCAATCGCGTAATCGCCACCTTTCACCAACATCGTTGGTAATACCGCTGAGATTAAGCGTTGTGGAGTATCTTCAGAGAAAGGTACAACCCAATCTACCGCACCTAAACCAGCCAATACCGCCATACGACGATCCGTTGGGTTAATAGGACGACCAGGGCCTTTCAAACGCTGTACTGATTCATTGGTGTTAACCGCTACAATTAAGCGATCACCTAATTCTGCTGCATGATTCAAATAAGAGACATGACCAGCATGCAAGATATCAAAACAACCATTAGTCATTACCACTCGTTCACCACGAGCACGAGCTTGCTTCACTGCACTAATTAGTAACTCTTCATTGATGATACCAAAACCAGAATCTTGGCTTCCGTGAATCGCTTCAGCGAGTTCAATCGTTGATAGTGTTGATGTGCCAAGCTTACCAACCACAACACCTGCAGCAGCATTAGCTAATGCACACGCTTCATCTAGTGGTTTACCTGTTGAGACTGATGCCGCCAATACAGAAATAACTGTATCACCAGCGCCAGTAACATCAAAGACTTCACGAGCAAGTGTTGGTAAATGCAATGGTTCCATATCACGACGAAGTAAAGTCATACCATGCTCACTTCGTGTTACCAATAACGCTTCAAAATCAAAATCTTCAATGATTTGCTGGCCTTTAACCACCAAATCATCTTCATCTTTTACTTTTCCTACAACCGTTTCAAACTCAAGCATATTTGGCGTTAATAATGTCGCACCGCGGTAGCGTTCAAAATCTGCACCTTTCGGATCGATAAATACAGGAACATTAACTTTACGTGCTTCTTGAATCATTAGTTGCACATGCTCTAGTGCGCCTTTAGCATAATCAGACAATACAACTGCTTTTACTTTTGATAACGTCGCTTGCATACGACTAATAAGGGGTTCAGCAGGGACATCATGGAAACTCTCTTCAAAATCAAGACGAAGGAGCTGTTGACCACGACTCATTACTCGCAATTTTGTAATCGTAGGAAAGTCAGGAAGAGAAACAAAATCACAATGTACTTTCAGTGAGTTCAACGTCGCTGTTAACGCCTTTGCTGGTTCGTCATCACCAACTAAACCTACAAGGTGAGCATCGCCACCTAGCGCAGCAATATTCATCGCAACATTGGCAGCACCGCCTGGACGCTCCTCAATATTATCGACCTTTACAACTGGTACTGGTGCTTCTGGTGAAATACGATTTGTTGGACCACCCCAATAGCGGTCAAGCATTACGTCACCAATAATCAATACACCGGATTGATCATAATTAGGCAGTGTAGGTTTCATTTTCTTCTCCGGGTAATAAACAGTAAATTTCCACCACTATTGGTTCAGACTGTTTATAAAAATATTCTGTGTCAAATGGTAGCATTTACACAAGTTCTGCGCCAACTTAGTAATAGTAAACGAATAGTTAAGTAATACTTACTAACTAAACCAGTGATTCCAAGCAGTTACTACCGCTCTTCGTTCTTCATCAAAGCTAGTATCAGCAACATCTGCATCGAAGCCTAATAAATTACGATGATGGATCTCATTTCTCATTACACAATAAGCATGAATTAATGATTGAGATAACTCTTCACTCATTACATTCTGCTCAGAAAAGCTTTCAAAAATACGAACATTGTCAGACCAGCGAGTTAGCTTAGATGCTTGATGACTGTGATTCAAAACTAAATACTGTGCTAAAAACTCAATATCAGTAATACCACCTGCATCTTGTTTAAGCATAAAGCGTCCTGCTTTTTTTCCGCCTAAATGACCTCGCATTTTTTCTCGCATCTCAGCGACATCTTGCTGCAATTTTTTCTCATTTCTCGCTAAACAAAGAATATCATGGCGCGTTGTATTAAACGCCGATTGTAGCGCGCTATCACCATAGATCATACGAGCACGAACTAAGGCTTGATGCTCCCAAGTCCATGCATCTTCTCGTTGATATTCATCAAACGCTTCACTAGTACTAACTAATAACCCTGATGCGCCTGATGGACGCAAACGAGTATCCACTTCATACAAAATACCAGAAGAGGTACGTACAGAGAAAATATGAATAATTCGTTGTGCTAACCGTAGATAGAACTGACGACCATCAATTTCTTTTTTTCCGTTAGTGTAAGTATTCGTATCGCAATCATGCATAAAGACAATATCAAGATCCGAGTTATAACCTAATTCCCAGCCACCAACCTTGCCATACCCGATCACAGCAAAGCCTTTACTGTCTCGACCTTCAAGATGAGTTGGTTCACCAAACTTCTCAGTCACCTGTAACCACGCTTGATTTACTACCGACTCAACTATAGCTTCCGATAAGTAGGTTAAGTGATCACTTACTTTCATTAAAGAGAGTCCACCAGCAATATCTGAAGCTGCTATTCTTAATAAACAGACTTGCTTAAATTGGCGTAAAGCCTCCATCTGTTGTTCCATATCATCTTCAGGGATACGAGCAAGAAATTCATGCAATTCAATTTTATATTGGCTCAACTCAATTGGGTTATAAAGTTGATTTATATCCAATAATTCATCCAATAATATTGGGTAACGAGTTAATTGCTCTGCAACCATTGGGCTTGCTGCACATAAGCGAACTAAATGCTGCAATGCACCACTGTGCTCATCAAGCAGCTCTAGATAAGTCGTTCTGGTGGCAATGGCTTGGATAAGCTTAGTTAAGCGCGGTAAGGTATCACTTGCATCTTCTCGGCTAATCACAATACTGAACAATTTAGGCATTAAGTGAGTGATCGCTTCACGCCCTCTAGGCCCTAATGTTTTTTTCTTCAAATCCCCTTTGAATTCAATAATATGACGGGTCAGTTGCTCCGCTTGTTCAGCGTTCAGTTCTTGTGAAATATTCTCAAGTACTTCAGGGTTATGCGCCATATCCCACAGCTCAACATACGACTTATCAATGCTACTTTCAGATTCATCTTCATCATCACCGATCAAATTTTCAAATACAGCATGAATGGTGTTCATTTGCAGTTGAATTGCATCATAGAGCTCATTCCAATCAGCCATTCCCATTGCAAAAGCAAGGCGAGATTGATCTCTCTCGTCCATTGGTAATGTCTGAGTTTGCTTATCTCCAATCGCTTGTAGTAAGTTCTCTAAACGACGTAAGAAACAATAACCCGTCGTTAAATTATCCACCTCTTGAACTGATAACTGCCCTAATTCTTTAATCGCGTCTAATGTTTCTAATAACCCTCGGCCACGTAAAGAAGGTTCCCGACCACCACGGATAAGTTGGAATACTTGAGCAATAAATTCAACTTCTCTAATTCCACCTGAACCAAGTTTAATATTATCGTTCAATCCACGACGGCGAACTTCAGTAGTGATCATCGACTTCATACGACGCAACGCTTGAATCGCACCAAAATCAATGTAACGACGGAAAACAAATGGGCGTAACATTTGACGCAGTTCTTGATAATGACTGTAGGTTTCCTTACCCATAACACGCGCTTTGATCATCGCGTAGCGTTCCCAGTCTCGACCTTGCTCTTGGTAATAATCCTCTAAAGCCGCATAGCTCATCACTAAAGGTCCACTCTCACCAAAAGGACGTAAACGTAGATCAACGCGATAACAAAACCCATCAAAGGTTGTTTGATCTAACGCTTTGATAATTTTTTGCCCTAAGCGAGTAAAGAACTGTGCATTAGCAATACTGCGGCGTGCACCTTCCGTCTCTCCATTTTCAGGATAAGTAAAAATCAAGTCGATATCTGAAGAGAAATTTAACTCACCACCACCCAATTTTCCCATCCCAATGATAAGCATAGGTTGCTCTTCACCTTGTGCGTTTTTCGGGGTTCCCCAATCAATACAGGCTTGTTTATACAGCCATTGATATGACTCAACGATTAGGGCTTCAGCTAATAAAGACAAATGAGATAAGCTTACTTCTAAAGACCAATCACAACGAGGGAAATACTCATGAGTAAAATCTCGCCATGCAATATAAGCCATTTCTCTGCGACGAAAATATCGAAGCTCTCGCATTAATCCATTTTCATCACTGCATTTTGATAAATTATATTGTAATCGAGAACGGTAATCTTCGCTGCGATCACTCTCATCAAACATACTAGGGAAATACTGACACAAATATTCATCTTGCTGAAAAGCTTCATGTAAAAAATCACTACAGCCAAGTGCAATTAGCAGCGATTGCTGTAAAGGCTCTGGCCAAGCTTGAATATGATTAAGGTGAGTTAACTCTTGATGACGACGCTCAGCTAACGAGCTTAATGATGATGGCAAAGACATGATATTCCTTATCAAAAATTCCATGATGTTCGTTACACTAAACGAACGAATCAAACTGCTTATACTGTGCCAAAATTTAGTTTTAGCCGCAAACAAAAACGCCTACAACAGAGTGCAGGCGTTAATAAGATCAAAGTAAGATGAATTAAATCTTAAATACTTTCATTTTGGCTTCTAATTCTTCTGCATTTTGCTGCATTTCTTCTGAAGTTTCAGTTAGCTCAGTCATTACCATAACCGACGCTTCCACCAACTCACGAACATTCGCTAAGTTTTGATCCATTTCAGTGGCAACACTGCTTTGTTGATCGGCGGCACTTGCTATCTGGAAATTCATTTCATTGATATTATTCACTTGGTTTACAATACTTTCTAACTCTGTTCCCGCATTTGTTACTAGCTCAACACCTTCAGCGGCTTCAACCACACTTTTTTCCATCAGATCGACAGCTTGATTAGCACTGTTTTGTAACTGAGTAATCATCTCTTGGATCTCAACCGTTGCACCTTGTGTACTCTGTGCTAGATTTCTTACTTCATCTGCAACCACAGCAAAACCACGACCAGCATCACCGGCACGAGCCGCTTCAATCGCCGCATTCAATGCCAGTAAGTTCGTTTGTTCTGAAATCCCACGAATAGTCTCAACCACTGAGCTAATCGAAACAACGCGTTCTTCAACTTGATTCACCACTTCAGCAGAAGCGGCAATATCACCAGATAAGGCTTGAATTTTAACAATCGTACCTTCAACAAACTCTTGGCCTACTTTAGCTTGCGCTTGTGCTTGCTCGGTTCCTGCAGATGCATTACGTGCATTATCCGCTACATTTTGCACTGTTGAGCTCATCTCGCTCATCGCTGTTGCCAGTTGGTCAATTTCAGCAAACTCTTCTTGTGCTGCTTCTTTTGTTCCTTCCATGCTAATCGTCATCACTTCTGTTAACCCTGCTAACTCTTGCGATGCTGACAATTGTGCTTCTACTACCGATTTCAACTGTAAACGTGTTTTATTTAGCTCTCTTGCTAAATCACCAAACTCATCTTTACAGTTCATTTCTACTGGTTCTGAAAGGTTTTGTCCTGCAATCTGTTTCATTGAAGTATTTAAATACTTCATTTGACGTAGCATGATACTTGATGCACTCAGTAAGATAACCATGAAAGCAACAATCATTGCCAAGGTTTGCCAGATCACCTGAACCAAATAGTCTTGATAATATTGCTCTGCACTCTCTGCACTTTGAGATGCGACAACCACCCAGTTATGATTAGGTACCTTCTTCGCAAATTCATAACGAGTGTAATCATTAATTGAATAAGCTTCTTGAGACGATAGGCTTCCAAGCATTTGCTTTAATGAAGAGCCATTATCAATAGAATCCGATAAAGAAGAGATTGATTGTGCTCTGCTGTGTCCAAACACTTTGCCGCTTTCACGATCAATTACATAAATGTAATTACCTTCAGTCCAAGCTTTTGATTGAATGGAGATAGCTTCACCTGCCAATTCTTTACCGCCAGGTTTATGATTTAAAATACCATTGATAAGTTCTGCATTAGCAATCGCTGATTCTTGCGCTCGTTCTTTCTGAATCGTAATCACCGATTGGTAAAAAGTATTCGCATCCCATAGCTGCTTAGTAACTAAAAGCACAGTACTAAACACCATTAATAGGATTAGTTTAGGAACCAACTTTACATCAGTCACTAACCTTTCCCATGGCTTAAACGCTATTGTTGTCATACTTTCCCTCATTACTTTCAGAATTAATTTTTTTAGTGCATGATACAAAGTCATATCACCCAACTAGACATCATCTACATTACAACGGCAGAAGTACATAAATAATTAATATGAATAATAACAAAATTGACCTTCACCCTATGAGCTTAATGTCATTGGTATTATCGTTTTTATCATTAATTGTGATCTCAAGCTTGCTGTTCGCACCACTGGATCACAACAGTCGAGCCATGCTTATCACACTCGACACCATTATTTGTGCGCTCTTTCTCTTCCAGTTATCTATTGATCTCTTTCGTAGTAAGCAACGAGTTCAATATTTAAAAGAGCATTGGGTTGATTTTATTGCCAGCATTCCAATTATTGAACCAGTCCGGTATGCACGTGTATTCCATATTTTGCGAGTTTTCCGTCTGCTGCGATCTAGCCAGTCTCTTTTAAAGCAGCTGCAATCAAACAGAAAAGAAGCCACGATTGCATCGATTTTAGTTTTGATGGTTACCCTTATTTCACTAGGTTCTGTCTTTATGCTAATGTTTGAAGGTCCAGATCCAGATGCTAACATTCAAACCGCAGGAGATGCGTTATGGTGGGCTTTTGTGACAATATCAACCGTTGGCTATGGTGACCACTATCCTGTGACAGTGGCAGGTAAAATGTTAGCCGTAATCATCATTATATCTGGTGTTGGTATTTTCGGTATGATCTCAGGCTTAATCACCTCCATCATTACCGAACCATCACAGATTGAACAAAAAAAACACGAACAAAAAGAACAGCATGATCGAGATGAGAAGCTCAATCAAATTTTACAGCAGCAAGCCGAAATCCTAAAAGGATTAGAACAAATAAAAAATAAAAAAGAGAAGTAATAACCTCTCTTCTTTTAAATCACTATCTATTAACTAACGAAAATTACTGCCAATAAGGAGGATACTCTAGCCCTGCTTTACGAGTTTGCTCCATAGCATGTAAAATTGAACGCTCTTGACGAAGAAGCCAACGTTCTAGTTGTTCACGTTCCTCTTCATTTTCCAATAGCTCAACTCGAGTTCTCAATGGCTCTAAACTCATCAAGTCATCAATGCCTTGCAATAAATCAAGCCAAGGTAAGCGGAAACCTTTTCTTCTCTCATCATCATAAATAAGAGCAAAACAAGTTCCTGTCATTAAGTTTCGACGTAAGCGCATTTTTTGCTTAAAGTAATCAACAGGCAGTAGCTGATTTGAAGAGGAAAATGCAGCGTCTAACGATTCCCATGTCCGATCGAGTAAAATACCTGAATGGCTATCTATCGACTCTTGGAGTACTTGACGTTTTTTATCATCTAAAAACGGTTGCCAATCTCGCGTTAAAATCCAACGACTTAAATCCAACAATAAACTGCAATAACGATCAGACATCAATAATGAAAGCATTTCATCTTCATTAGGTAATGCAGCAGCACTCTCTTTTAAACGAGCGACGAGAAATTTACGTGCATCTAACTTTCTAAGTACATTCCCTTTTTCTTCAATTAAATAATCTAGATGCTCTGACTTATCCAACCAATGAAGTTTCTCTTCTAGCCACTTTAATTCTTGACGCAACAACTCACTTGCGCGCTTTGGCACCATTTCACCAAATACTAAAAAGATCTGTCTTAAAAAGGCAATAGCAATACGGATTTCTTGAAGTGCAAACTTATCTTGAGTATCTATATAAATTTGCTCATGGTAATGCCAATGAGATAAAGCGTGTTCTAAGGAGTTAACAAAACACGTCTCAACACTGTCTGATGATTCTGTTCTAACTAAAGTTAGTGGTTTTACCTTATCAGCAGGAGCATCCATCGCCAGGCGATACCCTTTAGCCGCTTTACTTTGGTTTCCCAAACGCATACCACCAGAGCTACATAAATCGCGAGCTAATGTAAATAGTGCATCTGTTTGACCAGACTTAAGCTCGAGCTCTACCTCACAGATAGGTGTCGTTTTCTCACCAACAACCACTTCTCCTTGATCAAAAGCCAGTTCAATTTCACTGCCATCAGGCATAGCGACAAGCCACTGCTGGCGAATAAAATTGGTTGAGAATAGAGGAAAAAGCTGCTCTTGAAGATCATCTAAAGCAATATCATCAGGCCAAGCATCTTTAGGGTGTAAATGAACATTTGGAACATCACTATCATGCTCTGCATTGTATTCTGGACGTTGGTGCAATCCTGCTACAACACGGCCCGCCGTTTTTAATGTTTGAATACGTTCATCATTAAACCGACGAATTCGTAGCCCTGTATCATGCTTTCGAAGATGCTGTTCAGGAGTATCAAAATAGATGTTACCTAGGTTCAAGCAACTCTGCTCTATGACTTTAGCATCTGATATTTTATCTATAATTGTGTCTACAAATTCAGGAAAAACAAAAAATTTCAGTTCTATTTCAGTTTCCATAATGACCTCATAACCGTTGTCTTTCCAAGGATATGGCTTAAACTGTTCGGTATCAAGCTAGAAATAATGCCCAAACCATGATCTAAAGTAGTTTTATTGATAGTGGGATTGGGTTAACATTCGCGCCTTTATGGCCATCGTCTAACAATTCACCATTAGGTACTTGTTTTATAGGTTAAGAAACCATGCCAGTAAATACTATTATGGGGTTATTCGCAAAGTCCCCAATGAAACCTTTGCAGCGTCACGTTGTTTGTGTCAATGAATGCTGCTCACTGCTTATTCCGTTTTTCGAAACGTGTGCAACTGGTGATTGGGAAAAAGCGAGTGAACTTCGTGCTCAAATTTCTCATTTAGAGAAAGAAGCGGATGTATTAAAACGAGAAATTCGTTTGAAACTTCCTCGTGGGTTATTCATGCCTGTTGATCGTACTGATATGCTCGGTCTATTAACTCAGCAAGATAAACTCGCAAATTTGGCTAAAGACATCGCAGGTCGCGTTGTTGGTCGCCAACTTGAAATTCCAAGTTCTATGCAGGAAGCATTTTTAGCTTATGTTCAACGTTGTTTAGATGCGGCTAGTCAAGCGCAAGAAGTAATCAGCGAATTGGATGAGCTATTAGAAACTGGCTTTAAAGGACGCGAAGTCACCTTGGTAGCAGAGATGATCAATAAGCTAGATATCATTGAAGATGATACTGACGAATTGCAAATTCAACTGCGCCAGCAACTCATGAGCATCGAGCACAAATACAACCCAATCGATGTTATGTTCCTTTATAAAATCCTTGAGTGGGTTGGCGGCATTGCCGACCAAGCACAGCGTGTTGGTTCTCGTTTAGAACTCATGCTATCTCGCTCATAAGTTTGTGATTCAGTAACAGGTAATACAATGGATATTCTTGCTAACTACGGCACGACCCTTATTTTAGTTGCGGCCTTCTTCGGCTTCCTTATGGCTATTGGTATTGGTGCAAATGATGTAGCCAATGCGATGGGCACCTCTGTAGGGTCTAAAGCACTAACAGTAAAACAAGCGATCATCATTGCTATGATCTTCGAATTTGCAGGGGCATACCTTGCTGGTGGTGAAGTTACAGATACAATTAGGAAAGGGGTTATCGACACCTCTCTTTTCGCTCACCAACCTGAAGTATTAGTTTATGGCATGATGTCAGCGCTTCTTGCTGCGGGTACGTGGTTACTACTTGCTTCTTACATGGGCTGGCCAGTATCAACAACCCACTCAATCATCGGTGCTATCATCGGTTTTGCGTGTGTTGCAGTAGGTACAGAAGCTGTTGATTGGGCTTCTGTTCAAGGTATCGTTGGTAGTTGGTTAATTACACCTCTTATCTCTGGTATTTTCGCCTATATGATCTTTATCAGTGCTCAACGACTGATATTTGATACTGATAAGCCATTAATGAATGCGAAACGTTTTGTTCCTGTGTACATGTTCATCACCACTATGGTTATTGCACTTGTTACTATCAAAAAAGGTCTAAAGCACGTTGGTCTTCATCTATCTAATGGTGAAGCATGGGTTGCTTCTGTTGCGTTCTCTGCATTAGTAATGGTAGGTGGCTATGTTTATATTTCTCGTAAATTTGCAAATACTGTAAATGATGAAAAAGACAGCCGTGGCTTTACTGGTGTAGAAAGCATCTTCAGTACATTAATGGTAATTACTGCCTGTGCAATGGCATTTGCTCATGGCTCTAATGATGTTGCTAATGCGATTGGTCCATTATCAGCAGTTGTTTCAACTGTTGAAAATTTAGGTGAAATCGCTTCAAAAACATCTATCGCTTGGTGGATCCTTCCTCTAGGTGGTATTGGTATCGTTGTTGGTCTTGCAACATTAGGCCATAAAGTAATGGCAACAGTAGGTACTGGTATTACTGAACTAACACCTAGTCGTGGTTTTGCCGCTCAGTTAGCGACAGCTTCTACTGTAGTATTAGCATCAGGTACTGGTCTACCTATCTCAACGACACAAACTCTTGTTGGTGCTGTTTTAGGTGTAGGCTTTGCGCGTGGTATTGGAGCATTAAACTTAGGTGTGGTACGTAATATCGTAGCATCTTGGGTTGTTACTCTTCCTGCTGGTGCGTTATTAGCGGTTATATTCTATTACATGATGCAAGCCATATTTGGTGTAGGCGTTAGCGCATAAGCTACTCAATTTTGAAACAATTGCACAAAGAGGAGAGTAAAATCTCCTCTTTTCTTGCATCTAAGCCCAAATATTTTTAGTATCTATAACTTAATTCGAATCGATGATAAAGCGCTCTCAATCAAATCGACGCTAGACGATTCAAGACCAATTTTCAAAGGAATAGTATTGTGAAGCATTTTATTAGTCTAATTCTACTGGCTTGGGCTATTGCTACACCAGCACAAGCTCAAACTCGTTATATATCAGATAACCTATTTACTTATATGCACTCAGGCCCTAGTAACCAATATAAAATTATTGGTAGTGTCAACGCGGGCGATCGCATTAGTCAACTATCAGTAAATAAAGGGTCTGGTTTCACACAGATCATTGACTCTAAAGGCCGCAAAGGTTGGGTTGAAACTAAATTTATCTCTCGTCAAGCTGGTCTTGGTGAACGCTTACCTAAAGTTGAAGCTGAACTTACGTCAGTAAAAACACAACTGGCTAATGCTCGTAAAGCAGCAAATGATGAGAAAGCAGGGTTAGCTGATAGTTTGACTCAACGTAATCAACAAATGCAAGATTTAGAGCAAAGCTATAGCGATGTAAATAATCAACTAGTTAGCTCTCAATCTGAAGTTCGTGAGTTACGCGCAAAACTAGATACGCAAAAAGAAGATTTACTGCTTAAATACTTTATGTACGGTGGCGGTGTTGCAGGTCTTGGTCTATTGTTCGGTTTATTACTGCCTCATATGATCCCTAGTCGCAAAAAGAAACCAAACGGTTGGTCTTAATCAGTATATTGATGTAAAAAAAGCTCAGGTTCGTTCTGAGCTTTTTTATATCTAACCTTCCGAAGTTACCCTCACCCCTTCCACTCATACAAAGCGGGAACTTCTATTTTTTTTCCTTGAAATTCAATCACTACATCTCTTGGGTTAATTTCTAATAATATAACTCCATTTGAAATACTCCCACCGATATTGACTTCTTTATCGTTTACTTTTACCCAACGACGACTTGGTTTTGAGGTGTAGTTATGAGTTTGAAAGTTCAATGGAGGTAAACGCCCTATAAGTTGAGAGCCCCTTTTATCTAACTCTAAATAAGATGCTTGATCTATATCTTTAGATACCACATGCGCTTCTTGCTCCTCTATTGGTTCATTCAAGACAAACTCAAAACGTGCGGCTAACTCTGGAGATAAGCCAGACAAGTCTAGATCAGCAATATCAAGTTCTGGGTTATTCTTTTTCTCCACTACTTTAGAGGTGTCATGTAGTGTTGAATTAACTCCTGACGGAATATTCTCGTTATTTGATGATGTTAACGAAAAACCATTCACTCTCATCGGTAATTTTTCTGTTTCAAACTCAGGGTATTCCAAAACAGTATAAGTTGGAGCAAAGGACTCGCTATCTTGCTGCTCTACCTGATAATAAGGCAAAGCTATATAGAGAGAGATGCTCAATGGTAGCAATATTGTCACTGCACACCAGCTCCATAATGGTAAACGTAAAAATAACACTTACTCTCCTCCTTGAAGCAATGGAGCCTTAATATTCACAACACTGTCTAACCACATTAATGTACTTGAACCGACAATCCCATCAGTAACTAAACCAAACACTCCTTGGAACTCCTTTACTTGTTGCTCTGTATTTTTACTAAAAGAATTCGAATTTGTTATCGGTTGCTCTAACGCTGAAGATAGTAAACGATTTAGCTCTATAATGGCTTCGCCTTTATCACCACGCTTCATTGCTCTCTCTGTGATAATCGGTTTTTGCCATAATTGAAGATAAGCACCATTCCAATGCTGCTCAAACCATGGATGAGAAACTTCAACTCGCTGAGAAGGCAAGAGAAGTTCAACTCCTTTCGAATCTACTCGATAAAGAACAGCTAATAACTCTCTTCCTGAATCAAGTTGAAGCCAAACGATAGCAGGGCGATTAATTGCTAATAAATCCTCTAAATCTCCATTATTATCTAAACAATACAGTTGTGCTTTCTGGCTATTGGTACAGTTAGCTTGAAACGACGTAGTCGAATATCCCCATATTGACAATAATTGCTGCAATGCCTGAGATTGAGAGTGAAAACCTTGAAGTGGTGCCTCAATAACAGGGAGTTCTGTAGGATATTTACTCTCTAAATAGTTAGGCAAAAAATGATAACTACCGATACTTAAGATAATAGAAAGGCTCACAGCAGTTATTACAGAAATGAACGAAAAAGAGAATTTCGGCTTTACATTAATATCTGCTATCAATTGCCAATCAAGCACAAGCTCACAGGCTCGATCTACCGCTTGAATATTAACCGTTTTATTACCATTCTGATAACTAACCCATAAGGCTTTATCACACAATAGATTAACTAAGCGTGGTATCCCATTAGAGTTACGTGCTATTTTCTTTATCACTGATGCAGGAAAGAGAGAGAGAGATCCTCCTGCAATAGTTAAACGATGAGCAATGTAATGCTCAATCTCTTGAGGTGTTAATGGTAATAAATGATAGCGAGCGGTAATACGTTGAGCTAATTGACGTAAATTAGTTTGCTGTAACTTTTGCTGTAATTCTGGCTGCCCAATAAGAAGTACTTTAAGTAGTTTATCACTGTCTGTTTCAAAGTTGGTTAATAGGCGTAATTGTTCTAACACATCTGGAGACAAATGTTGGGCTTCATCAATAACAACGATTGTTTCAAATCCTTTTTCTCTTTCACTTTTAAGGAAATGAACAATAGCATCAGTTAACCCTTTTAAAGAGGAGTTATCAACATAAGGGATCTCTAACTCATCACAAATTGCTTCAAGTAGCTCTTGTGCACTAAACGTAGGATTTAATACTAAAGCCAGATGAATTTTCTTATCCAGTTTAGAGAATAAAACTCTTGATACAGTAGTTTTTCCTGTACCCACCTCGCCAGTCAACAACGCAAAACCACCACCTCGCCCTAGCCCAGACAATAAGTAGTTCATCGCTTCTTTATGGCGTTCACTCAAATAGAGAAAACGTGCATTGGGCGTCATTGAGAACGGTAGTTCATTAAAGCCAAAAAAATCTTGGTACATAAGAGTGGGGTTTGCCTTATCAGAATAATTACAAAAATAAACATCGAATAAAAAGTCGAAAACCTATGATTCCACGGTATCATTGGAGCTAAGAAAGTAAAGAAAGTTCTCTTTATCTTGGCAACGAGTAGGGCAAAACGTGAATATTTATTTAGTTGGTGGTGCAGTTCGAGATTCGCTTCTCAATATTGATGTAAAAGACAAAGACTGGGTCGTCGTTGGCTCTACACCTAACGAGATGGGTTCACTTGGCTATCAAGCCGTTGGACAAGATTTCCCCGTATTTCTACACCCAAAAACTAAAGAAGAATATGCACTAGCAAGAACAGAGCGTAAAAGTGGTCAAGGTTATAAAGGGTTTACCTGTTATGCCGAGCCAGATGTAACTCTAGAAGAAGACTTGCTGCGCCGTGACCTTACCATTAATGCTATCGCCCAATCCGATAGTGGTGAATTGATTGACCCCTATAATGGGCAAGAAGATCTAACCAATCGTCTATTACGCCACGTTTCTGATGCCTTTGTGGAAGACCCATTACGCGTACTACGCGTCGCTCGATTTGCTGCTCGTTTTCATTATCTTGGCTTTAGCATCGCAGCTGAAACGATGACATTAATGAAAACCTTAGTAGAAAGCAGAGAGCTGTCTCACCTAACTCCTGAGCGCGTTTGGCAAGAATGGGAGAAGTCTCTATCTAGCCAGCATCCTGAGATCTTTCTTTCAGTATTAAAAGAGTGTGGCGCTCTCGCTGTTGTATTACCAGAGTTGGATGCATTATTTGGTGTACCTCAACCCGAAAAATGGCACCCTGAAATTGATACTGGAATTCACACTCTAATGGTTGCTCAACAGGCTGCATTATTAAGCCACGATTTGCCTACTCGTTTTGCTGCTCAAGTTCATGATCTAGGAAAAGGCATCACGCCAGAATCAGAATGGCCAAGTCATAAAATGCATTGCCATACTGGTATTAAACTAATTAAAACGCTCTGTGCGCGAGTTAAAGTTCCCAACGAGTACCGAGACTTAGCATTACTGGTTTGTGAGCATCACACTAATATCCATAGAGCCTCAGAGCTTCGTGCTCAAACCTTCATTAAAATACTCGATAAAATGGATGTATGGCGTAAACCTGAGCGCTTAAAACCTATCTTACTCTGCTGCCAAGCCGATCACGCAGGACGATTAGGATTAGAGTCCGAGCCATACCCACAAAAAGCGCGTTTTGAAATGGCGTTTAATGCAGCAAAAGCTGTTGAAGTTAAAGAAGTGGTTGCCGCAGGGTTTAAAGGGGCTGAGATTAGAGAAGAGTTAAGTAAAAGACGAATTGAAGCGGTGAAGGATAAGTTAGATATAAAATAAGCTATACGCTACGCTAACTAGAACGCTTCGCTCTAGAAACTATAAAAGCAAAAGCCAAGGTTTCAGGTTTCAGGTTTCAGGTTTCAGGAAAATCAAAACCGAATATACCTGAAACCTTCAAGTGAAGCCTATAGCCTCTAGTTTCTAGTTTCTAGTTTCTAAGCAAAGATTAACCAAGCAAACAAACCTGTACCTAACAACAAACGGTAGATAACAAACGGGGTCATACCCATGCTTGAAATCAGCTTCAAGAAAAAGTGAATACAGATATAAGCACTAATAAAAGAAACCACAATACCAGTACTCAAGAAGCCAAAATGAATGACAACATCACTGAGTGCTAATTTCAGACCAAGGTATGAACCAGCAAGAGTAATAATTGGAATCGACATCAGAAATGAAAAACGCGCCGCCGCTTCACGAGTAAAACCAAGATATAACGCAGCAGTAATTGTAATACCAGAGCGAGACGTACCCGGGATCATCGCCATCGCTTGAGCAATACCTAGAAATAACGCTTTTTTCCACGTCATTTCATATTCCTCTTTCATAAGTTCTGAGTTTTTATCCACCCACCAAAGTAAAAGACCAAATACAATTGTCGTTGTCGCGATCACCCATGCACTGCGTAAGTACACTTCAATAAAATCTTTAAATAACAAACCACATAAAGCCGCTGGAATAGTTGCTAATATAATCAACCAAGCCAGTTTAGATTCTTTATTATGTTCTTTTTTAGTAATCGAACCTATCCACGCCGTTAATAACGTCACGACTTCTTTTCTAAAATAGATAATAACCGCCGCTAATGTACCAACATGTACTGCGACATCAAAAGCTAGCCCTTGATCTGCCCAGCCAAGCACTGCAGAAGGAAGAATTAAATGAGCAGAACTTGAGATTGGTAAAAACTCAGTAAACCCTTGCAACAATGCGAGGAAAAACGCTTCAAAATAGGTCATGATTTTCCATTAAAAAGTTAAATTTAATAAAGCCGGTTTTAGTGACTGAGAATAAGGGAACTCAGCCCAGATTTCACTGATCGTTTGTTGAGTACTTGGGATAATAATATCGGGATTCAACTCGACCATAGGCAAAATAGCAAAAGCAAATTTAAACAAGTCCTCTCGCGGTAATTTAGGATCTGATTCAGAAACAAGATCACCATATAATAGAATATCCAGATCTAATGTTCGGTCTTGATTCTTTTGAGCATTAGGCTCCCTGCCCCATTTTATTTCAATTGCACGCAATTTCGAGCCTAACTCAGTTAATGAATAAGCAACCTTTAACTCCACAACTAAATTAAAAAAATTATGACTTGAGAATCCAACAGGTTCCGCTTCATAAACCGTCGAAACCTTGCTAACGTCACCTAATGCTTTTAATTCATCAATCGCGGCTTTTACGTGTTTTTCAGGGGCAATATTGGAACCAACGCCAATATAGGTGGTGATCATTTGCTTCCTCGCTCAATCACAACCCCAACGCTATGTGCATTTACCACAGCACCTGGTTTAGATAAATGAATACGGATCCAAGGCACTGAAAAACGCGTCATTATAAGATCTGCGATCTCTTCAGCAACACGCTCAACCAATAAGAAGCGACCGTTTTGAATATGAGCCGTCACCGCCTCACTTACTTCTGCATAATTTAAACAATGTGCCACATCATCAGAGGCTGCTGCTGGCTTATTATCATGAGCCATATCAATATCTAATACGAGCTTCTGTTTAATGCCCTGTTCCCACTCATAAACACCAATGGTTGTAATAACTTCAAGCTGTTTTATAAATACTAAATCCATCTTTGATCACACTTTTATTAAGAGGTCGGATACCCATCAAAAGAAAAACAACGTAATATTGATATTACCTTGCTCAGTAAGTTGAGCAATATACTATAAAAAACGTTACCGATCGCTCCTGATCACTTAAATAAAGGCTCATTCATGACCCCTCTTGCACTAATTATGATCATCATCGCCTATCTTCTAGGATCGATCTCTAGTGCGGTTTTAATTTGTCGATTAAAAGGCTTACCCGACCCAAGAAGCTCCGGCTCTCATAACCCAGGGGCAACGAATGTATTCCGGCTTGGTGGTAAAGGTGCCGCAGGACTAGTGCTACTTTGTGATATTTTAAAAGGGATGTTACCGGTATGGGGTGGCTACTTTCTTGAAATCAACCCTCTACTATTAGGCATCATTGCAATTTCAGCCTGCTTAGGTCATATGTATCCGCTATTTTTTCACTTTAAAGGGGGCAAGGGGGTCGCAACCGCTCTTGGTGCATTAGCTCCGATAGGATTGGATCTGACGGGAATGTTATTTGGCAGTTGGGTTATCACAGTATTAGTGACTGGCTACTCTTCTTTAGCGTCAATGATCACAGCTTTACTTGCACCTTTATTTACTTGGTTAGTCAAACCTCAGTACACCCTCCCTGTTGCTATGCTTTCTTGTTTAATCGTTCTAAAACATCATGAGAATATTCGTCGATTTTTTGCAGGCGAAGAGAAGAAAATTTGGCAAAGAAAAAGGGACTAATGTAAGTCCCTTCTCTAATTAATAAGCAAATAAAGATCCTTTACGATCTTCGTTGATCGCTATTGTTTTGCAATCGGCTTAAGCTGATCGATAGGCCAACGAGGCTTAGCTTGAACTGCTAAATCTGTCGTCTCGCCATTCTTCAAACGCTGCATGCCAGCATAAGCAATCATGGCACCGTTATCGGTACAGAATTCAGTTCGAGGATAGAACACCTCACCGCCAATTTTTTTCATCATCGCTTCGAGCTCTTGACGCAAATAAGTATTCGCACTCACACCACCCGCCATAACAAGACGTTTCATGCCAGTTTGCTTTAATGCACGACGACATTTAATTGCTAAGGTATCCGCCACCGCTTCTTGGAAAGCAAACGCTATATCTGCACGAGTTTGCAAATCATCATCGTTAGCACGAATGGTGTTTGCGGCAAATGTTTTTAGACCAGAGAAGCTAAAATCTAAACCAGGGCGATCCGTCATTGGACGAGGGAATTTAAAACGACCTTTAGTGCCGCTCTCTGCTAATTTTGACAGCAAAGGACCACCAGGGTAATCAAGACCCATTAATTTAGCTGTTTTATCAAACGCTTCACCGGCGGCATCATCCACCGATTCACCAAGAATTTGATATTCGCCAATGCCTTTTACTTCAACCATCATGGTATGACCGCCAGAAACAAGCAGTGCGACAAATGGAAATTCAGGTGGCTCATCTTCCAGCATTGGCGCAAGTAAATGACCTTCCATGTGATGAACAGGAATAGCAGGGACATCCCACGCATACGCAATACTACGGCCAATCGTTGAACCAACTAATAATGCACCAACTAAGCCAGGACCTGCCGTATAAGCAATACCGTCAATATCATCTTTAGTCATACCCGCATCATTTAACGCAGCTTGGATTAATGGAATTGTCTTTTTAACATGGTCACGAGAGGCCAATTCAGGGACAACACCACCGTAATCTGCGTGCAGTTTTACTTGGCTATAAAGTTGATGAGCTAATAGCCCTTTTTCATCATCATAAATCGCAACACCCGTTTCATCACACGAGGTTTCAATGCCTAAAATTCGCATATTTTTCTCAGTTACCTGTTAATTTAACGCCATATTACCTACATCACTAAGCTACCTCAAGCGACGTGATGACTAGAGAAGGTAAAATAAACAAAGAAATTACTCAATTCTTAATCAAGAATGCTTTACAAAACGCCTCGATCGGATTAAAATTCGGCACCAATTTGAATAATAGCTGGTTAATTATAACTACCAGCGAATTGACTAACACCTGAGGTGAAAGGCATATGCCAGTAGTTAAAGTACGTGAAAACGAACCGTTCGACGTTGCACTACGTCGTTTCAAGCGCTCTTGCGAAAAAGCAGGTATTCTTTCTGAAGTTCGCCGTCGTGAGCATTACGAAAAACCTACTACAGTACGTAAACGCGCTAAAGCAGCAGCTCAAAAGCGTCACGCTAAGAAGTTGTCTCGCGAAAACGCACGTCGCGTTCGCCTGTACTAATAACTTACCTAATTTAGGACTAAGTTATGGCTCTAATTGAAAAACTCAAAGACGAGCAAAAGTTAGCGATGAAAGCCAAGGATAAATTACGCCTTGGCACAATTCGTTTAGCTTTATCTGAAATTAAACAACGTGAAATCGATGGTCATACTACTTTGTCTGACGACGATATTATTGCTGTTTTAACTAAGATGGTTAAACAACGTCGTGATTCAGTATCGCAGTTTACTGCCGCTGGTCGTGATGATCTTGCTGATAAAGAGAGCGCTGAGATTTTAGTGCTTGATGACTTTATGCCGCAAGCACTGACTGATGAAGAAGTTGCTAAGTTATTAGACGAAGCAATTATCGAATCTGGTGCTGCTGGAATGCAAGATATGGGCAAGGTGATGGGCGTGTTAAAACCTCAAATCCAAGGCCGCGCTGACATGGGTAAAGTAAGTCAATTAGTTAAATCTAAACTGGCTTAATAATACTCTATTTATAAAGCAAGCCGTGCTATCTTTGATACGCACGGCTTGTTTGTATCTACAGGAAACGAAAAAATATGTCTGGACATATCCCTCGCAGTTTTATTGATGAGCTTTTAAATCGACACGATATTGTCGATATCATTGACGCAAAAGTAAAACTGAAGAAACAAGGGAAAAACTACGGCGCTTGCTGTCCATTTCATAATGAAAAATCCCCTTCTTTTTCTGTCAGCCAAGAAAAACAATTCTATCACTGCTTTGGCTGTGGCGTTCATGGTAATGCCATTGACTTCCTTATGGAATTCGACCGCCTAGAGTTTGTTGAGGCTATTGAAGAACTCGCTTCAATGCTTAGCCTTGAAGTACCACGTGAACAGCGCAGTGGTTTCAATGCTCCTTCAGGCCCTACAACAAGCTCAGAACAAAAACGAAGCTTATATGATTTGATGGGGGGCATCAGTCAATTTTATTGCTCTCAATTAAAATCTGCCGTAAATATTCACGCAATCAACTACCTTAAAGATCGTGGACTCTCTGGTGAAATAGTTCAGAAGTTTGGTATCGGTTACATTGCAGATGAATGGGAGTTGGTAAAAAATAACTTCGGTCGCGACAAAACATCACAAGATGCTTTAGTCAGCGGTGGGATGTTAATTGAAAGCGATAATGGCCGTCGTTATGACCGTTTTCGTGGTCGAGTCATGTTCCCAATTAGAGATCGTCGAGGTCGTGTTATCGGCTTTGGTGGTCGCGTAATTGGTGAAGGCACTCCCAAATATTTAAACTCACCAGAAACACCTATTTTCCATAAAGGCAAAGAGCTTTATGGTTTATATGAAGCACTGCAAGCTTACAAAGAATTACCACAAGCATTAGTCGTTGAAGGCTATATGGATGTTGTTGCTCTTGCTCAATTTGGCGTTGATTATGCTGTTGCCTCTCTAGGCACTGCGACCACCGGCGATCACATGCAGTTACTTTTCCGTCAAACCAGTACAGTTGTTTGCTGTTATGATGGTGACCGAGCAGGTCGAGAAGCTGCATGGCGAGCAATGGAGCAAGCCCTGCCATACTTAAATGATGGGCGTCAGCTAAAATTCATGTTTTTGCCTGACGGAGAAGACCCTGACACTTACATCCGCCAACATGGTAAAACTGTATTTGAGCAAACGGTAACTCAAGCTGAATCATTGATTGATTTCATGTTTAGAACCTTAGTCGATCAAATAGATACAGGCAGTCGAGAAGGAAAAGCTAAGTTAACCACCCTTGCTGTACCTTTAATAGATAAAGTTCCAGGGGGGACTCTACGTCTTTATTTACGTGAGCAACTTGGCAAAACGCTTGGAATTATGGATGAAAGTCAATTACAGCAACTAATATCTAAACAAGGTAAGCCAGAAGCTAAACGACCATCACAACCAGAGATAAAGCGTACACCAATGCGTGAAGTTATTACTCTTTTGTTACAGAACCCAAGTTTAGTTCAATTAGTGCCTGATTTAGAGAGTATCAAAGACATTCCGCTTCCAGGATTAAGTTTATTTCTTCAATTACTTGAAAATTGTCGACATAATCCCCATATCACTACAGGCCAATTATTAGAATATTGGCGCGGTGATAAAAATGAAAAACTCTTATCACGCTTGGCTGCATGGGAACTCCCTATAGACCAAGACAATATAGAAGATGTATTTATGGATTCGCTGGACAACATTCTAGCCCAGTGCATCAATCAACAAATTGAAAATTTGCAGACGAAAGAAAGAACGCTTGGCTTATCAGTCGAAGAAAAGCGGGAGCTACTAGCCTTGATGCTAGAATTAAAAGCATAGAATCCCAGCATCGTCACCAATAAACAAATTTGTTATTATTAGTAGTCTGCATTTCGCATACTAATTCCTTCACACAGACCAGAAGTAGGATACCGTCTATGGATCAGAATCCGCAGTCACAGCTAAAATTACTTGTAATCAAAGGCAAGGAACAAGGCTATCTGACCTACGCAGAAGTTAACGATCACCTACCAGAAGAAATTGTAGATTCTGAGCAGGTTGAAGATATTATTCAAATGATCAATGACATGGGCATTAAAGTGGTTGAAACCGCTCCAGATGCTGATGATATGTCATTGAATGATGATGATGCCGTAACTGATGAAGATGCAGCAGAAGCTGCAGCAGCTGCACTATCAAGTGTAGAAAGTGAAATTGGCCGTACAACGGATCCTGTTCGCATGTACATGCGTGAAATGGGTACAGTTGAACTTCTTACTCGTGAAGGCGAAATCGACATCGCTAAACGTATTGAAGAAGGCATCAATGAAGTTCAGTGTTCTGTCGCTGAATTCCCTGGCGCAATTTCATACTTACTAGAACAGTTTGATAGAGTTCAAGCTGAAGAGATCCGTCTTACTGATATTATTTCTGGTTTTGTTGATCCTAATGATGACGGTTCAGCAGCACCAACAGCAACGCATATCGGTTCAGAACTGAGCGAATCAGATCTTGCCGATGAAGATAAAGAAGCAGAAGACGATGATGAGGACGAGGAAGAAGAAGTAGGTATTGATCCAGAGCTTGCTTTGGAAAAATTCACAGAACTTCGCACGTCTTATCACAACATGCAGCTTGCTTTTGAAGAGCATGGGCGTGATAACGCAAAAGCACGCTCTGCCATCAGTGAATTAACGGATGTATTCCGTGAGTTTAAACTGATCCCTAAGCAGTTTGACTACCTTGTTCGTGAAATGCGCGGCAGCATGGATCGTGTTCGTACACAAGAACGTTTAATTATGCGTATGTGTGTTGAATATGGAAAAATGCCTAAGAAATCGTTCATTGCTCTATTTTCGGGCAATGAAGCTTCTGACGAATGGTTTAATGAAATTATTGCTTCAGATAAGCCATACGTAGAGCGCCTAAAGCGTTACGAAGAAGACATTCGCCGTTCAATTAAAAAAATTGACAGTATTGTTAAAGAAACAGGATTACCTGTTGTAAACATCAAAGACATCAGCCGTCGTATGTCTATCGGTGAAGCTAAAGCTCGCCGTGCGAAAAAAGAAATGGTTGAAGCGAACTTACGTCTTGTTATCTCAATTGCGAAAAAATACACCAACCGTGGCCTACAGTTCTTGGATCTAATTCAAGAAGGTAACATTGGTCTAATGAAAGCGGTTGATAAGTTTGAATACCGTCGTGGTTATAAGTTCTCAACTTATGCAACATGGTGGATCCGTCAAGCGATCACTCGTTCAATTGCCGACCAAGCACGTACAATCCGTATTCCAGTTCACATGATCGAAACGATCAACAAACTGAATCGTATTTCACGTCAAATGCTACAAGAAATGGGCCGTGAGCCATTACCTGAAGAACTTGCTGAACGCATGCAAATGCCAGAAGACAAGATCCGTAAGGTTCTGAAAATCGCTAAAGAGCCAATTTCAATGGAAACACCAATTGGTGATGATGAAGATTCACACCTAGGTGATTTCATCGAGGATAACACTCTTGAACTTCCTGTTGATTCTGCAACTTCAACAAGCTTGAAATTTGCAACCAACGATGTTCTTGCTGGTTTAACACCTCGTGAAGCAAAAGTACTTCGTATGCGTTTTGGTATCGATATGAATACCGACCATACTCTTGAAGAAGTAGGTAAGCAGTTTGATGTAACGCGTGAACGTATTCGTCAAATCGAAGCGAAAGCACTTCGTAAATTGCGTCACCCAAGTCGTTCAGAAGTATTACGTAGCTTCTTAGACGAGTAATAGCCTCGCTGTTATTCATCAATAGAATCAAAAAGGTGGGCTTAGGCTCACCTTTTTTCGATCTAAAGCCACTTTTTTAACTAACTGATTAAAAAGCAAACGCTTTCTCTCTAGACACCCTTTTCATCTTCCCCTATAATCGACACCTACAACGGCCCCTTAGCTCAGTGGTTAGAGCGCACGACTCATAATCGTTCGGTCCCCAGTTCAAATCTGGGAGGGGCCACCAAATTAGAAAAGGCTGATAAGTATTTTTACTTATCAGCCTTTTTGCTTTCTCATTCTTTCGTTTTTCTCTTCATTATCAGCACATAACCAACTAAGAGTAAAAAAATGGATAATTCAACCATTGCTCTTAACAAGCCTGAAGTAAATATTGCTACCGCGATAAGCGTAATGACAATACTTAATATTCCTTGCTTACTCATACTCTTCATCCTAGAAGCCGATAAAGCAATCAATTATCCTCTAGACTTTATATATTGAAAAATATCGAATTCCTCTATCAAAGAACCAATCGCACTATAGAATTAATACCTCTACTCTTAATTAGATAGCTTATCTAAATCACAAACATAAAAAAATTCATCGTATTTCATAAAGCTATCCTATAATGGAGGTTATATTACCTTTGATAATGGAACTATCATGAGAAACACACTGCTTCCCTTGTTTATTTTAAATTCCCTTGCTTTAAGTTCCTTTCCCTCTTTTGCTAATGAAGAACCTGAAGATAGTTCACCAAAAATAAATGGTATTTATATTGGCGTTGGTGTTGGTTCTTTTGGATATTCAGAAGAAAACTCTTGGACAAACGAGAGCGGCCTAGCTGCAACAACTAATGGCAATACAACTAAAATTTATCTCGGTTATCAGTTTAATAAGATTGTCGGTATCGAAGGATCTTATACTGATTATGGTAAAACTAAGAGTAAGGTTGGTAATTACTCAATGGAACCAAGTTCTTTATCACTTGCGGCTAATCTAGGTTACACTTTTTCTAACGGTATCCGTCCCTTTGGTTTAGTTGGAATGTCGAGCTTAGACACTCATCAAAATAAAACTACATTAACCGACGACAGTGGAGCAGCTTTTAGATTTGGTGTTGGTGTCGACTATGCACCAGAAACATTGCATGGCGTTCAATTTAGAGCTGCTTATGAAATGGATATGTATACCGTGGAGTATGTATCAGATAATAGTTACTATTCCGATAACTATTTATTTGCCTTTGATGCTTTATATGTTGGGGCTTCTTATAAGTTTTAGAATTCTTTTTATATCCAGACTAAAAATTACTCCGTCACTCTATATTCATAACAAACACGGTGAAAATTCGCCTTGCCTCTATATTTTCCCCTCCCTTCATATACACTAGTTTCATCTAAAAATGCATTCACTATATAATGAATAATAAGGGTATCTATGTATAATTTGGCTACTAATCTTGAACGTAACGCTATATTTCGTCCTAATAATATTGCTCTCATTTTCCAAGATCAAAAAATCACTTACTTTGAATTAAACCAAAAAGTAAATGCCATTGCAGATCATCTTACCCAACTCAATATTAAACCTAATGACAAAATCGCACTTTCTTGTCCAAACACCCCTGAATTTATTATTTCTTACTACGCTATACAAAAAGTGGGCGCGATCGTTGTTCCTTTAAATATCATGCTTAAAGGTGATGAGGTGGCCTACCATTTGAAAGATTCAGATGCAGTAGCTCTTATCTCACATCAAGGCTCTGATGCTATGCCTATTGGACAGTTCAGCTACGATGGATTCCAAAAAGCCGATTTCTGTGAACATTTCATTTTAATTGAGACAACAAATGATCATATATCTAGCACCACTCACTCGTTCAATCGATGGCTAGAAACAGGGAGAAAAACCTTCGATGCGGTTTATCGCTCAGCAGATGATAGCTGCGTAATTTTATATACATCAGGTACAACTGGGGCTGCAAAAGGCGCAGAGCTAAGTCAAAGTAATATGCTTTGTAATGCTCAAGCTTGCCAGTCTTTAACCAATCAAAAAGGTACCGATGTTAGTATTGCTATACTTCCTCTTTTTCACTCATTTGGTCAATCATTGATCATGAACACCTCTATTCTTGCTGGTAGTGCTTTAGTTCTTATCCCTCGCTTTGTTCCTAAAACCGTTCTTCAACAAATTAATGAGCATAAAGTTACTCACCTTGCTGCTGTCCCTACCATGTTTATTGGTTTGATGACTTATGTAGAGAAACATCCAATCGATTATTTAGACGAAATAGCTAAAAATCTTCAAGTTGCTATCTCTGGCGGCGCATCCATGCCAATCCAAATATTAAAACAATTTGAAGAAAAGCTAAAAGTGCCAGTCATTGAAGGCTATGGGTTGTCAGAATCCTCTCCTGTTGCTGCTTTTAATCATTTAGAGTTTGAGCGAAAACCTGGCAGTATTGGCCAGCCATTGCCAGGAATAACAATGAAAGTTGTTGATAAAAATGGCCATGAAGTTCCAACAGGGACCGAAGGTGAACTAATAATGCGCGGTCATAACGTAATGAAAGGCTATTATAAAAAGCCTCAAGAGACTGCAAAAACAATCATTGATGGTTGGTTATATACTGGTGATATTGTTCGTTTCGATGACGAAGGTTATATTTATGTAGTTGATCGATTAAAAGAGCTGATCATTAGCGGTGGCTACAATATTTATCCTCGTGAAGTAGAAGAGGTATATATGAAGCATCCATCCGTGCATTTAGTCGCCGTTATCGGTATCGACCACCCACGGTTTGGTGAAGAAGTAAAAGCCTTTATTATTCTTAAAGAAGGTCACTCTATTTCAGAAAAAGAACTAATCAAATGGAGTAGAGAGCATTTAGCCGATTATAAGTGCCCAAAACATCTTGATATTGTTGAAGCATTGCCAATGACAGCAACAGGTAAGATTTTAAAAAGAATGCTAAAAGCATAGAGCCCTTTCCTTGCGAGTATATTCCCTTATAAAAAATAGGTATATACTTGCATTATTAACCACTTTGACAGGACAGTACTCATGTCTAAAAAAATAGATAATGGTATTTGGTTTGCTTACATTGCAAGCTTATTAACACCATTAACACTTATGGCATCTGGGATCATTGCGATCATCTATGCTGGCTATCAAATGAATAAAGGAACAAATGATGAGGTTATTAATAGTCATTATTACGCCATCATTAAAACTTTTTTCCTTTTCCTTACTTTTTTCGTTGTTCTTGGAGTAACCGCAGCCACCATGAGTGGCATGGTCGCAGGGCTAGAATATTGGGTACATAGCTCTATTCTTGATAAACTTTACTCTGCTATTCCTATTGTTGGTGCAACTATTTCATTATTAGCTATTGGCACTTGGTTTATAAAACTAACCAAAGGAATGAAAAAACTTAAAGCATATCAACCAATTGAAAATCAATAATATAAAGGCACTTAATGTGCCTTTTTTATTTCGACTTATAAAATAAAAATTTAGCAAGGAACATCACAACAAGAAAGTGATCTTCATCAGCTTTGCTGTTAGAATTTGCACCAAAAGCGATAGAAACTTACAAGAAAGATCCGACTGAAACGATGTTGAGTAATGTAAATTTGTTTTTAATATTGTGATTAAAGTGCAAATTGTTTACCTGAATCAATAATCCATTACTCTTTTCAGTCTAAACTACAGGTAATTATTGAATTTATATGCTTAGCCATAAAGGTTTTGAAGAAAAAACTGTTGTTATATTTCAACACTTCATCCCATTTAGGCTGAGCATTACTACGTTTATCATTTTAAATATACTCATCTGGAGAGATTTCTCACATGAAAAAGACCAAAATCGTTTGTACGATTGGCCCAAAAACTGAGTCAGTAGAAAAGCTAACTGAACTTGCAAATGCTGGCATGAACGTAATGCGCCTTAACTTCTCACACGGCGATTTCGCAGAGCACGGCAACCGTATCGATAACGTTCGTCAAGTAATGAAGAACACAGGTAAGCAACTTGCTATCCTTCTTGATACTAAGGGTCCTGAAATCCGTACTATCAAACTAGAAAACGGCGATGACGTTGCTCTAGTTGCTGGTCAAGACTTCACATTCACAACTGACATTTCAGTTGTTGGTAACAAAGACGTTGTTGCTGTTACTTACCCTGGTTTTGCTAAAGACCTTGAAGCTGGTAACACTATCCTTGTTGATGATGGCCTAATCGAAATGGAAGTTGTTGCGACAACTGAAACTGAAGTTAAGTGTAAAGTTCTTAACAACGGTGACCTAGGCGAAAACAAAGGTGTTAACCTTCCTGGCGTTTCAGTTAAGCTTCCAGCTCTTTCTGAAAAAGATAAAGCTGACCTTAAATTTGGTTGTGAGCAAGGCGTTGATTTCGTTGCTGCTTCTTTCATCCGTAAAGAAGAAGATGTTAAAGAAATCCGTGAACTACTTGTTGCTAATGGCGGCGAGAACATTCAAATCATCTCTAAGATTGAAAACCAAGAAGGTGTTGATAACTTCGATTCAATCCTAGAAGCTTCTGACGGTATCATGGTTGCTCGTGGCGATCTTGGTGTTGAAATCCCAGTTGAAGAAGTAATCTTCGCTCAGAAGATGATGATCGAGAAATGTAACCGTGCACGTAAAGTTGTAATCACTGCAACTCAAATGCTTGATTCTATGATCAAAAACCCACGTCCAACACGCGCAGAAGCGGGTGATGTTGCTAACGCAATCATGGATGGTACAGATGCAGTAATGCTTTCTGGTGAATCTGCTAAAGGTAAATACCCTGTTGAAGCAGTAACTATCATGGCTCAAATCTGTGCTCGTACAGACAGAGCTCTTAAAGCAGAACTAGGTTCTCGTCTAGACAGCCCACGTCTACGTATCACTGAAGCGGTATGTAAAGGCGCTGTTGATACAGCTGAGAAACTAAATGCACCTGTAATCGTTGTAGCAACTGAAGCAGGTAAATCTGCTCGTTCTATTCGTAAGTACTTCCCAACAGCTAAAATCATCGCTGTAACTACTAATACTAAGACTGCTGCACAGCTTTGTCTTTCTAAAGGTGTTACTCCAATGGTTGTTGATGCTATCGACAGCACTGACGCATTCTACCTACGCGGTAAAGAGCTAGCTCTTGAGTCTGGTATTGGTGCTAAAGGCGACATCGTTGTTATGGTTTCTGGTGCTCTAGTAGCTTCAGGCACAACAAACACAGCATCTGTACACGTATTATAATTCTTTTGAATTTATAATTTGTATACATTGTTCGATAAAAAGAGGGCTTCGGCTCTAATGCCGATCATTTAAGGTAAATATGATCGGTTGACCGATCCTTTTTAGATGTCAAAATCCAAGTGTATTTTATGCACTTGGATTTTTTTATGGATGTTTCTCAAGCTCTAAACATAATCA
>Ga0316197_10000065_pt1 | contig 88338 bp, 62 predicted proteins | sample OudBiesiAoxic_MG_FD_204939 | JGI IMG/M metagenome (GOLD analysis project Ga0316197, IMG submission 204939) | Coastal sediment microbial communities from Oude Bieten Haven, Netherlands - site A oxic | ecosystem: Environmental > Aquatic > Marine > Coastal > Sediment | place: Netherlands... | reverse complement strand
CAACGGCGGCTACAACCTGCAATTTAAAGCCCAAAGTATAATCGCGTTGAGTACGTTTAACGCAGGGGGTGATTGATGTAGTCATAATAAGTCCTAAATGTGTAAACACATTTCAGGACGGGACATATTAACAAAAAAGGCCTCTTTTCAGTGGCCTTTTTTGTATCTAAAAATTAGCGTTGTACTTACCTACAATAAAATTATCTACTTGTGATTCGAGGGCATTAGAAGCTGGTTATGCTCACAAACACCGAAATCAAAATACCACCAAGCATAGGAACAGTTGTCCGCTTCGCCAATTCAAACGGTGACACATCTGCCACCCCAGCAATCGCAACCATGTTAGGGGCAATCGGTGAAATATTACGGCTCATGCCTGCAACAAACTGCATTGGTAGCAACATCATTACAGGGGCAATACCCATCTTTCCTGCAATCTCTGGCACTAAATTGGCAAACGAGAAAAATGCAGCGTTACCCGACCCCATTAAAATTGCAGATACCATGATGATTGCCACCATCACGATAGTCATCAGTATCGGACCAAAACCTGCTGATTCAGCCGCATTCACGATCACGTCAATCGCACCGATGGTTTTCAAACCTTGTGCAAAGGTTTGACCTGCGACGATAAATGTCACGACATTAGCAAACTGACGTCCCATACCATCAAAGAAGATTTGGATAGAATCGACAACCGCTTTAGCATTATCACGACGAACAAACTCAAAACCAAGTGTCAGTACAATCGATACCAGCATTGCTGTGGTCACATCCATTTTAATGCTACTGATCATCAACTTGCTGAACGTAAAAATTAATACCAAAGGTATAACGGGTAAAATGGCATAAATCGTTGGTGCTGGCGCATTTCCCTCATATTGCTTCTCGTGCGTTTCTAATTTCTCATTCAAGTGACGATGCTCGCTGGCAATATGGCCACTTTGTACATCAAAATACTTCTGCACCACAATATGCAGTACAGCAATCACAAGCAACGCCGCTGTCGCTACCACCATTTGGTATTGCACGACGTAATCAACAACATCGATGCCAATAATTTCAGCAGCAAAATTTACATTACCTTGCCCAGGGCCCATTTCTACCGCCACTGCCGTTGCAATCGGTGCACATGCCGATAAACGACTTAAACCCACACTACGCATTAACGGGTATAACGTTACCATTAACAACACACCCAAACCGGAGGCGCTGGTAATAAAAATCGACAGAAATTCACCAATCACGAAACACATGGCCATAAATAAATACGGCATGTGTTTAATGCGGGCCAATGGGCGGGTTAATACACGAACTAATGCTTCTGATGCCCCGATTTCATGCATATAGAAAGCGAAACCAGCGATAGCCATGATCTTTAAACCAAGGCCTGCACTTTGGCTTGAAAAAGTGTTTTTAATAAATTGGAAAACATCAAGCCACTGGGATCCTGTAGAAGCACTTTCAGGCAAAGGTAAGTCCTGCCCTATCAACATGGCTGCGACCATTAACACAATACCACCAGCCATCAAAATGGCTTGAGCTTTATACCCTTTTAAAACAAATGTCGCGACAAAAGCCGTCACGATCAACGCGATAATAATAGATAACATACAATCCCTTAAATACAGTCCTGCGCAGAATTTCGCCATGAATAAAGCCGAATACAATTAATAGCGCTCAGGCTATTAACGATAAAGAACTTACCAACAAGCACCATCATTTATGGTTATTCATGGAGAGGAAATTAAATCAATTTAATACGGGCGTAGTCTACAGCGGGAATTAAATAAATAGTGTGATTTAACTAGCGAACGTAAGTTAGAATAAACACACATGAAAAATGAAATAAAACACATAAGCCATTGAAAAAAAATGGATAACCAAAAGTTAGTGTGCAACTCAATTTCTCAATATAATATTGACAATTTAATACTCGCATTTAATTTAAAAATAAAACTGCATCTATTGAAAATTTAACCTTCCGCATTGCTATCTTTTATTTAACAATCATATAACGATATTCTCATTAATTCAGTCAATCATAGAACTACAGAAAAACACTATTACAGAGATCATTGATTACATACTGTTATCATTATTAGTACTTTTATTTCAAGAATCAGACTTAGCAATTATCTGATTAATGATTACCGCTAACTCTTTTCCTTTCGAGGTTAAACTATAATTGATCGTTACTGGAATCGTTTCTTGCTGCTCTCTGTAAAGACAATACAGATAAAAGCTGTTGGATGAATACCACAACAGCTTATTTATACATAAAAATGGTTCCCCATTAAGTACAACGCCATGCTATTTGTAAAAATAGTCTTTGGGGTACGGTTTTATCAGCTTCGCATCAAATCTGCCATATCAAGCAGCGATTGCTCAATATAAACTCGCATCAAATCGAGTTTGTCCTGCATATCTGTTCGACTTGTTATATTGAAGCAGATGGAATCATTTCGCTTAAAGTATCTAATTCCGTAGCCATCATCGACAAGCGGACCATAACCAGCTAATTCAACACCATATTCTGAGGTAGTGCTAGTACAAACGACGCTGTGAGTCAGAGCCTGATATCCTCCTTGGGTAAATATTTCTGGAAGCGTATCAATTCCGATGTCACGACCAGCAACTTTATAGCGGTATTTAAGCGCGAGTAAATGGGTGTAAATCCCATGGCCAAACCTACACTCATTTGCCCTTTCAACATGTATTCGTGTCGCCTGAATGAGTGAATCTATCTTAGCCTGAGCGCTACAATCAGGGGCACGCATATTGTGAATAAACGCCATCGACTCAGGCGTAACGGTATACAAAACATCAAGACGCCCATCAAGAAACGTTCTGGTCATTACGGCTTCATAAGCGCTGTAACACTTTCCATAAAGCTTATGTTCCGCTAATTGTAACGCCAACTGAACGAATGCATCGGGGCTCACGCCAAATTGCTTGATCTGATTTTTGCCAAACTGAGTGAAATTCAACACCCTAATTTGGTTATTGGCCGAGTGTTGAGCAAACAAATCAACGGCTGCACGAACTGTCTGTGTTAGTGCACTATCTAAATCAAACTTAATTTCTTCAGCTGTAGAGATCTGTGATCTAGTGCTCTCAACTGGAGCGTTCCGATCATCAAAAGAAATCTGATCAATCGTGTCATAGATATGTGCGACCAAACGAAGCATAACGGAACCATCAACCCCTGTATGCTCGAAATTGATCCCCGTTTTACCATTTTTAAATACGATAAATTGCAGTGATTTATCGAAAAAACGATCTTTTCCATCTCCATGCAATAACTGCTTGGATACCTCAGTTATCTCTTCTGGGATATTTTCATCCAAACATAAGGCAAAAGCAGCATCTTCAATGATTGTCATCGATTCTCTGTTATTAACCGATATCTGAAGTAAATTTGCCCTGCTTTTTGCCCAAGCATCTCGCGGCATTGTTGTTAGCACGCCTACGTTTTGCCCTTCCCCTGAAATAGAAAGAATGCAATCAAGATCGGATTCAATCGCTGCTGACGATCTGATATTTCCTTTTTCATCAAGAATATCAACCTGAAATATACGCTGATTATGCATGGCAACAATGTGCTTTCTAGACGATGAGACTTTAAGCTTATCCATCCCCTGTTGCGCTATTCTTGTTGCAGAAAAAAGGTTGTTGTACTGGTTCATACAAAGCGGCATATCTTTTTGCATGTCAACCGTGAGCTCTTCTTTATCAATCAAAGAGATAAAATTATAAATGCTGGCAATAAGCGCAGCAGCAATATTCGCTTGTGAGCAGGTCTTTACATCAAGCTTACTTTTTAGGTAATAAAAAACATTACTGTTAATCGCCAAGGGGCCACGTGATTCCAAGTAAATATCTTGCCAAGCAGCAGCAGACCAGTTTGAAGGGGCATTTTTACTCCCCCATTCAATCAACTCATTTTGTAGTTTTTCGCCATCTCCACCGGGTTGAAGAAATTGATCGATCACTTTTTTTGTTCTGATTTGTTCTTCTTGTGTTAATAACGGCTCAGCCCATCCCATAAGCTTATGACAAGTTTTATTTAAGCTTGGCACTGGCATTATCGGCAACTCTTTTTGACAACTAAATGTATTTCCCATTAATTTTTAACTCCTTGGGGGTTTGTCTATTTTTTAAATGGGTTTTGTTGAGCGCGATTATTTCCATCGCTAGGCGGTAAAAATAAAGTGACACGCAGAGTAAGCCTAAGCTCTAATAACGGCTTTTAAGGCTTATACCACCTAATTTAATGGTATTACTCCGCGCTTTGTAATTTTGAGGGCTGGTATGGGTATAGTTATGTGCTGGTTTCGGTTTCTAGTGAAATATGTTTACCTAACAAGGCGTGATAGAAATCATTATCAGCCAATACGCCAATTAGCGGGCCATCCTCGGCCAACAGAACAGGTTGTCCCGTTCGATAACGGATTTCCAAACCTTCTCGCATAGATATATCCGGATTAGCTATCACTAAGCTATCTTGTTTTAACCCCTCAAAGCAGTCTCCTTCCTGCCATGAATGTAGATCTAATGCCTTACCCTGACGAGTTGCTGAAGTAACATGTCCTTGAAGATCAGTACCTATATAAGTTTCATCATGCTGGCTTAGCACCAGTTTACTATCCTGTGATTTCAGAGCTGTTACATCTGTCATCAAAGAACGACCACATAACACATTCAGCGGATTGGTGTGAGCCACAAACTCCGCAACGTATGCTGAATTAGGGTTAAGTACGATCTCTTCCGGTTTACCGTGCTGGATCAAACGTCCCGACTCCATAATGGCAATTTTATTACCCAGCTTCAGCGCTTCATCCAAATCATGACTAACAAATACGATGGTTTTATTCAATTTACGTTGTAGTTCAAGCAGTTCATCCTGAAGTTGGCTTCTAATCAGGGGATCAAGCGCAGAAAAAGGTTCATCCATCAGCAAGATATCGCTATCCATGGTAAATGCTCTCGCCAAGCCGACTCGTTGCTGCATACCACCCGATAGCTCATGAGGATAATTATTTTTCCATTCAGCCAAGCCTACCATTTCCAACATTTCTTCTGCGCGGCGGTGACGCTCTACTTTATTTATACCCTGCATCTCAAGGCCAAAAGCAGCATTGTCTAGCACTGACAACCAAGGCATTAAGGCAAATTTCTGAAAGACCATCGAAATACGATTTGTACGTAAGTGGCGTAACGCTGCTTTATCGCAATTAGCGAGGTTAATTGGCTCGTCGCCATCCTGAATATTAAGAGAGCCGCGACTAACAATATTCAACCCATTAATAGCACGCAGTAAGCTCGACTTTCCTGAGCCCGATAAGCCCATCAATACGCAGATTTCCCCTTTTTCGATATCAAGGCTAACATCATGCACGCCCACTACATCGCCGGTAGCATCAATGATTTCCTGACGGCTTCTACCATTATCTAGCATGGTTAATGATTTGGCTGTTTGATCACCAAAGATAACATCTAGATTTTTAATACTAATAGCACTCATGATTATCCCTCTCTGCTCTGACTTGCTGGCGTTTTACACAAGCGATCCAAAATGATTGCAACCAACACGATAGCAAGCCCAGCTTCAAACCCCTGAGAAATATTCACTGTGTTTAGGGCGCGAACCACTGGTTTTCCTAAGCCATCAGCACCGACTAGTGCTGAAATTACCACCATAGACAACGACAACATAATACACTGCGTTATTCCTGCCATAATGTTTGGCATTGCCGCCGGAAGCTCAACTTTGAACAACAACTTCATTCGGCTGGCACCGAATGCTCTCCCCGCCTCGACCAGTTCTTCTGGTACTCGGCTAATGCCTAAATAGGTCAGGCGGATTGGAGCGGCAATGGCAAAAATAATAGTAGAGATAAGGCCTGGCACAACACCTAAACCAAATAACACCAAGGTTGGAATAAGGTAGACAAATGTCGGTATTGTCTGCATCAAATCAAGTATCGGCCGCATGATGGTGTACAGCCAAGGTCTATGTGCCGCGGCAATGCCTATGGGCACACCCACTAATACCGAAAACATTGTCGCACTTAATACCAGCACAAAAGTCTCTATCATTTCTTGCCAATAACCAAGGTTCATGATCAGCAGCAGTGCTGCAACAATAAAGATAACTAATGAGAGGCTTCGGTGAAGGAACCATGCCAAAAGAACAGTCATGACGATGGGAACCGCAGGCGGAAACCATTTAAATAAGTCGACCAAGAACATGATCATTGATTCGAGGGTATATGACAGCGAGTCAAAAAATCCTGAGGCATTATAGGTAAGCCAATCGACGAAAGTTGCCATCCAATCACCTAGCGGGATCTTATGCTCTGTAATAAAGTCCACTGTTACTCCTTAATGGTCTTAATTGTATTTGTATATGTATTGGAATTTTAGGTCGTTCTGTATGTAACGATAGCGCCAACTCACTGCCACGCATTACGGTGGCAGTAGAATCAAGATTGGCTTTATATTAGATATTCAGATAGGTCTTCACGGCTTCATCCGCATTGCTACCATCACGAGCCGTTACTTTATCGAGCCATTTTTCTAATATTTGTGGGTTGGCTTTTAGCCACGCTTTTGCTGCAGCATCTGGCTTGACCTTGTCGTCTAGAATATTGCCCATCAATTGGCTTTCCATTTCTAGGCTAAAGCTCAGATTTTGCAATAACTGACCAACATTCGAACACGTTTTCAAATAGCCTTGGCGAACATTGGTGTGGACACTTGCCCCACCATAGTTAGGACCAAAAAAGTCATCACCGCCGTCTAGATAAACCATGTCAAAGTTACTGTTCATTGGATGAGGTGCCCAGCCTAGAAAGGCGATCCACTGTTCACGGTCAACCGCTCGTTTTACTTGTGACATCATGCCAGCTTCACTTGATTCAACTAAACGGAAGCTTTTCAGATCAAATGCATTCTGATCGAGCATGTCTTGGATCAGGCGATTACCATCGTTACCCGGTTCAATGCCATAAATGCGACCACGGAATTCATCCTTATGCTTGGACAGATCAGCAAAGCTACGTACGCCGGCATCGTAAACATATTTGGGTACAGCAAGGGTGTACTTTGCCCCTTCTAAGTTAGCGCGAACGGTTTCAACTGAACCATCTTGGTGATATTTGGCAATATCTGCTTCCATAGTCGGCATCCAGTTACCTAAAAAAACATCGATATCTTTATTTGCCATCGCAGAATATGTGACAGGTACAGACAACAGCTGCGTTGATGTTTGGTAACCAAGACCTTTTAGTACTTCGCTAGTAACCGCAGTTGTCGCGGTAATATCAGTCCAACCTACATCAGAGAAACGTACCGTGTCGCATTGAGCGGCAAAAGCCGTTGATGCAGAGAAACTTAATAATAAAGCGGTACTGCTTATAATTGTGTGTTTAATGGCTGTATTCGTCTTCATGACTTTTCCTTTATCCATATTTTTATGCTAAAGCTGCTTCATGCAACTATTCGTTTTTTGATGTAACTATCCATTTTTAGGTTGTAATAACCCACAGGAAGCGTAAAAACGTCCTCCTAGAGTTTTGTCGCTAGCTAGTTAATTATTTTCTTTGTTAGGGAAACGTAGGCCGTTGAGCGGCACCGTTACGTTGTTCTGTTTCCCATTGCGGCGCGATCCACGTCGGCGCGTTTGATGGTGAGAGTGGTGTATTCCCTAAGATGGCATCAGCTGCTTTTTCGGCGACCATAATGGTTGGAGCGTTAAGGTTGCCATTAGGGATGGTTGGGAATACTGAAGAATCGATCACTCGTAAAGACTCGATGCCTCTGACCTGACAATCTTTATTCAGCACTGTCATTGGATCATTATCTGACCCCATTTTGCAGGTACAAGACGGGTGGTAGGCACTTTCTACATTTTGGCGAACCCAAGCATCCATCGCTTCATCACTGGTAATATCTGCACCTGGTTGAATTTCTTCACCCCGATAATCATCCATGGCTGGCTGAGCCAGAATTTCACGCGTTAGACGAATGCAATCGCGCCAGTCTTGTTTATCTTGTTCAGTGCTAATGTAGTTAAATTCAATGTTCGGTTTTTGATGCGGATCGGCTGATGTTACCCAAATACGACCACGACTTTGCGGTTTATTCGGACCAACATGTACTTGGAAACCATGACCATCAAAAGCTGCTTGACCATCATATCGCATGGCAGCAGGTAGGAAGTGATACTGAATATTTGGCCATTTCAGACCCGCACGAGAGCGGATAAATGCGCATGACTCAAAATGGTTAGTTGCCCCCAAACCATCCTTTTGCAATATCCAACGCGTACCAATCAGCCCTTTGCTAATCAGCCCCAATTTACTGTTCAGGGTAATAGGCTGGTGACAGGCATATTGGAAATACACTTCAAGGTGATCTTGCAGGTTTTCACCAACGCCCGGTAAATCATGTTCAACAGCAATACCTGCTTGTTCTAATACTGCTTTAGGGCCAATGCCCGATAATTGAAGAAGTTGCGGAGAACCGACTGAACCCGCAGATAGCAGTACTTCGGTGTTCGCATAGACAGACTGCACTTTACCGCCAACCTCTATCTCAACACCTATCGCCTGTTTGTTTTCGATCAACACCTTACGGGTTACAACACCCTTTTTCACAGTCAGGTTGCTGCGTTTCATAGCGCGGCGAAGGTAAGCATTTGAAGTAGAAGCACGTACACCTTTATCAACGGTCATATGCATAGGGCCAAAACCTTCTTGCTGATAACCATTATAGTCATCAGTTTTCGGGTAGCCTGCTTGTTGGCCAGCATCGATAAACGCTTGATATAGTGGATTTAGTTCCATATCGTTACCATTACATGTACCAACAGGACCATTGCCTCCGCGGTAGGTATCTTCTCCATGAATCCATGATTCAGCACGACGAAAATACGGTAGACACTCTTGGTAACTCCAGCCTGCAGCCCCCTGCTCTACCCACTCATCGTAATCGCAAGCATGACCGCGCACGTACACCATACCGTTGATCGAAGAACTGCCACCCAGTACACGTCCTCGCGGACAATGCAGGCTGCGGCTATCAAGACCTGCCTCAGGTTGTGTTTCGAATTGCCATGCATATTTTTCACTGTTCATTGGGTATGACAATGCAGTTGGCATTTGAATAAAGATGCTTCTGTCACTTCCCCCAGCTTCAAGCAGCAGGATGTGATGTTCACCCGAAGCGCTTAAACGGTCGGCCAGCACACAGCCTGCAGATCCCGCACCGACAATGATATAATCGTACGTTGTGTTCATTTGATTTCCCTTTCGATTCTACAAATAAGATTGAAGCCTGCTGCTGTTACTGATACCGAGTAATTCTTGTGATACCAGACATTACAGCTACCTAACGGGTTAATCGTAAGGACATTCAAGATCGCCAAGCTCAATCATCACGCTCTTGTTCTGGGTGTAATGGTTAAGTGTGTCGATGCCATTTTCACGGCCAATCCCAGACTGTTTGTAGCCTCCCACTGGCATTTGAGCCGGCGAACCGCCCCAAGTGTTCACCCAGCAAATGCCTGCTTCTATTTGAGCAATAACACGATGAGCACGAGAAAGGTTTTGGGTAAATAGGCCAGCGGCAAGTCCGTACTGCGTTGCATTTGCTCGCTCGATCACTTCACCTTCATCAGTAAATCGCAATATCGACATTACAGGACCAAAAATCTCTTCCTGGACCTGAGGCATATCATCGGTACAATCGGCAAAAATGGTCGGTTGAACAAAGTACCCCTTGTCGAGTCCGTTGCCAGTTTCACGCTCACCACCACAGATAAGCCGCGCACCAGACTCTTTACCTGCTTGAATAAAACCGAGTACTTTTTCCAGATGCTCACCAGAGATAAGCGCACCGATTTGGGTCGACATATCGGCAGGGTCGCCGATAACCAATTTTTTCGTTCGATGTGCTAGTTGCTCGATGAAAACATCGTAAATTGCATCGTGTACAAACACACGGGTGCCATTGGTGCAGACTTCGCCTTGGGTGTAAAAATTAGCTAGCATGGCTGCGGAAACCGCGTTATCTAGCTTGGCATCATCAAACACAATCAGTGGTGATTTTCCACCTAGTTCCATCGTAATATCTTTGAGTGTACCGGCAGCATCAGCCATCACTTTCTTGCCTGTACCTGATTCACCAGTAAACGAAATCTTGGCAATATCAGGGTGACGAGACAACATCTGACCGACACGATAATCGCCTTGAACAACGTTGAAAACGCCATCTGGCACACCTGCCTCGGTAAAGATCTCAGCCAATTTTAATACTGACAATGGTGTTTCTTCCGAGGGCTTAAATACCATCGCATTACCCGCAGCCAATGCCGGCGCAGATTTCCACATTGCAATCTGAATTGGGTAGTTCCACGCGCCGATCCCAGCACAAACACCTAGTGGTTCACGACGGGTATAGAAAAACTGACCGTGTCCCAAGTCTTGTTGCTGTCCTTGAATCGCAGCGGCAAGTCCCGCGTAATATTCGATAACATCCGTACCAGTGACAATGTCTACCTCGATAGCTTCTTGGATCGGCTTCCCCGTATCTTTGACTTCCAGCTCGGCAAGCTCATCGTTACGCTCTCGAAGAATCGCCACCGCTCGCATCAAGATACGGCCGCGTTCTATACCACTCATGGCAGACCACACTTTGAAGCCTTCTTGAGCCGATTCAATGGCACGCTCAACATCTTGGGTTGATGCTTGACCGATTTCAGCCAGTTGCTCACCCGTTGCAGGGTTAGAGGTTATAAAAGTTTCTACTGATGAGGCTTCAGTGGCTTGACCATGGATGTAAAGGGACTTCATTTTCATCAAAATGCCTTGATAATTAGTTTATTATTATGGGGTTACACGTCAGTTCGAGTAAGGGACGAGTTGTTTTTCTAAATAATCAGAAATGATCTGTTCTGCTTTTTCGGGACAAATCCCTTTAGGATTCAACGCGCCTCGCAACCAGATCCCATCGATTAGTGCAGCAATTCCCTGTGCGACAAAAAGGGCTTGTTCAGCGGGTAAAACTTGCTTTAGTTCATATCGAAGGTGCGACAAAAGGCGGCGTTCATTAACACGCTGGAGTCGATGTAGAGCACCATCGTGCATTGACTGAGCCCAGAATGCTAACCATGTCTTAGTCACTTTGCTGTCGACTTGATAACCATCGAAATTAGCGGCAACAATCGCCTTGATCCTTGCTGGAACATCGTTACTGTCAACAGCACGAAGATGCTCGATTGATGTAGCTGATAACTGACGTAACACCGTACGCATGGTTTCTTCCAATAAACCATGTTTACCTCCAAAATAGTGATTAATGATCCCTGGAGATACACCAGCTTTTCGGCTAATCAAGGCAACACTCGCATTCGATAATCCAACCTCATCAATAACGCTCATCGTCGCCTCAACAAGCTGCGGTCGACGTATTTCTGGCATCCCTACTTTTGGCATAAATGTTACTCAAATGTTTTTTAATTGAACGTTTAATTAAAAATAGACTTACATCTTCTCAAAGGTAAGTCAAAAAAATGTTTCGTGTAGTAATGAATTTTACAACTATGAAAACTTAAGGTTAAATCATAAGTGAATGATTAATAAGCAAATATATATGATTACATAAAGGCGGAATTTAATTGAAATGTTTTGTGTCGAAAGCAACTTATAATGACTTTGTTCAACAAAATTGCTGCGTTATTTCATTTTAAATTGTCAAATGATCAGTGTTTACCTGCCCCCATTAACATTGAGTAAGAGCCTGAACACTTGTTTCATTTTTGATCTATTGCACGAACCGACTAACGTGCTTTAGAACGACGGTATTCTCGCTATAAAAGATATTAAGAAAACGCAAGAAAACGGCGGTGATATCGAACAGGGATTTGAAGAGTGCGCCAGAGGTGTAGAGAATTGTATCTAGGCAAGGTTAATGAACAGTTTTCTTATACATGTAAAACAAAAAAAGTCGCCACAAGGCGACCTTTCCGATAATTGCATATTTGAGGTGCTTTACCGAGGTAACATCATTTCCTAAACATTAAAGCTAGCAATGGCTTTATCCAGTTCTCTCGTTTGATCTGCAATCGCGCTGGCAGCCTGAGAGTTCTGATGTACAGCATTAGAGTTATCAACTGTAATATCACGAATAGACGTCACGTTCTGGCTAATATCGGCAGCCACAATACTTTGCTGCTCTACTGCGGCTGCAATTTGAGTACTATTGTCCAATACCTGCTGCATATCATCCATGATTTGTTCAATCTTAATTTCAGCACTATTAGCTCGCTCAACACTCTGTTCACCTTGCGTGCGACAACTTGCAATTTGCTCAACAACAACCCCTGTTTGCTCTTGAACTGAGGTAATAATAGATGAAATCTCTTCCGTAGATTGCTGAGTACGGGAAGCAAGTGTACGAACTTCATCGGCTACAACTGCAAACCCTCTTCCTTGCTCACCAGCTCGTGCCGCTTCTATGGCTGCGTTTAACGCCAATAAGTTGGTTTGTTCAGCAATGCCACGGATCACTTCCAGCACTGTACCAATATTGACTGAAAGCTCCGACAAATTAATAATCTCATCACTTGTTTTATCTAACTCGCCAGACAGTGAAGTAATATGCACTTTGGTTAATTTGATTTCAGCTAGACCGGAATCCGCAGCTTGGCTGCTTCGATTGGCATTAGCTGCTGCACCTTCTGTTGTAGATGCGATCTCTTTTACAGTTTCTCCCATCTCAGTCACTGCCGTTGCCACCGAATCTGTCTCTAACTGCTGCTGAGCCAAAGCAGATTCTGTCGCCTGACTATTTTGCTGTAGCTGCTCAGAGGCTGCACTCAATTCAGTGATTGTAGACTGAACATTGCCAATCAGTTGTCGAACACTCGCCAAAAGCCCATTAAAATTAGACGCCATGTCGGCCAACTCATCTTTACCGCTCTCATCAGCAACACGGGTTAAGTCATGACTACGAGAAATTTCCGACATCAAGTTGGTTAGGTTGTTGATGCTGCGTTGAATACCGTTACTGATATACAATGACAGCAAAACCAACACAATAACCACTATCACAACAGATACTGTAATTATGGTCATTACGCGGCTTTTAGCTTCTGTAAGCTCACTCTCTAGCTGAGTTTCCAGATCTGAGAACATAGCTTCAACATGGTGAGATGCTGTACGGATTTGACCTCGTAAACCTTCATCGTGGGCAAAACCAATCAGCCTCTTCTGCTCACTCATCTGATTAAATGTATGATTGAACTGAACAAGCTCTTCTTTAAGTTCTAAATCTTGAATGCTACCAAGCTTCTTATATAAATCATGATACTCATCAAGATATTTACGCTCATTTGAAAACGCAAACAGCTCTGCTTTAAGAATAAGAGAATAAACAACACTCTCGATTGCACCTTCGTGAACAGCATGATCCATCAGGCTATCAGACTGTTCGAACATCGCTTTATACTGCCCCTCAGAATGCTTTAAACCAAGGGCTTGGTAGTTTCGAATCAACTCAAGATAACTCGTTTTATAGTTTTGCATTTTGGGCATTAAGTTATTCAATTCCGGTACATTTACCGATAACTCATCCAGCTCAGCCTTCAGCGTTTGTGTCTTACTTTCAAAAGCAGAATAGTTATCCAAAAATTTCTTTTGATATTTCAGATCTAAACGTGCCAAAAAATCTTTTTCATTTCGACGTAAATTAAGTAGTGAAACCTCTAACGATTTAACATCCGTAACCATTTTGTCAATCTTCATGATACGTTCATTAGCAAGATTCGTTACCGCTAACACTAATAACAAGGCAAGCACTGACAATCCAGTCAGGCAAAATAATTTATGTTTTATCTTCATTTGGTACGCACTCTCAACTACACAATAAGGCTGTAAAATAAATCAATAGCCTTTTCAGGCTATTTCTAATAAGTGGTTATTACACAAGGTTTTTTATTTTATAATGGCTAATATACAACTTGGCTATATTATAGTAACGGCAGCATGAGTAAAAAATTGAGGAATAACGCGATATTTTTTATCATAAGAGTAATTAGCAAACCATTTAATATGCAATTTATCCTTTAACATCCTCATGCTAAAGGATATATAAGGGTAACCATCACTTTAATAGTCAATAATTGGCAATGTGCGTGGAATAATAATAAATCGACAATACGTCGAATAATAGAACAAACTGAATACTTTAAAAGCATAAGTATATGAAACTAGGGGGGTAACACTTCTATTCAAATACTATTTATTCACATTAGATGTAAGCGGGAATATCCAGTTAATAATATTCGCCAATATAACCCCACACATAAGACCGCCGACATTGGCAGCTAAATCGAGCCACTCACCATAACGGTTAACATAAGGTTGTATTAGCTCGATTACACCACTCCAACAACAAAAAAATAAAGCAATAAATAACCAATTTTTCGGTTTTCTTAGTGCAACCCCAAACATAAGTGCAGCATAAGCAATGAAATGATGTGTTTTATCCGTACCCGGAACATCAGGTAAACTAGGCTGTGGGCTGAGCGAAAGAAACGTAATAATAAATAGGAGAAAAAGCGTAATAACAATCCAATAATTGTAAACGAATCGAAAAAGAGAAGTCATCTAACCTAGCCCCTACTCATTCACTTTCGATTTAAGCTCTGTTCCTGCTTCCCGAAGTATATTTATAGGTGACAAGATCACTCCTTTCACCGCGCCTTGTGTGGCTTGCTGTGTAAGTTGTTCACTTTTTTCAACGATTTCATCTACTTTTGCAACAACAACCGGAACGTCTTTACGCAACTGTTCAGATTCATTCAAAACGGCTGGAATTATATTTTGGCGATACGCTTTACTTTCAAGTAGTACCACTGGAATCACATCTTTGCGGTAGCTCTCCAACTCTAATAATGTTTGCGGTATCGTTTTGTTACTTACCGTATCGACCACTTGTATCACAGCTGGCATTGTCTCAGATCTGATTACTTTAACTTCTTGTAATACTGATGGGATTTTTTGATCAACCGAAGCAACTGTTTGATTAACGTCATCGATAGTCGTTTTCAACTCAGCGGCAAGTGTTAATGCCTGTGGCGTAATTTCTTCAAACGTCTTTGCTACCAGTAGCCACTGATCTATTTCCAGTTTATCTGCAGTTTCATTTAAATCGCTCATTAATTGAGGATAGCTATCTACAGCCGTCGTCACCGCACTGGTAAATGAATAAATGGTGTAACCCAAATAGAATATTGAGGTCGCTAATAGTGCTTGTATAACCATTCCTAATCGAGCCAACATATTCACATCCAATGTTTTATTTATGTCACCATACCTTAAGTAATTATAAAGAAACAATATATAGTCATATCGTCAAGTATTGAGACATTCATATAATAAAAAAACAAAAACAACTACACACTGTTAAGCGTATAGCTGCTTTTTTAATTATCCTCGTCTAGTTACCTATACATAAGTAACGCGTCGCTATGAGTAATTGTCGTCCATTACGTTAGAATCATCTTGTTGAGCTGTATGTTCATCGTTTTCATACGATGCACTGTCATCCATAACATCAACGCCTTGGTCTCGGTTATCGCCCTGCATCCAGTCTCCCTTTGAGTCGTCTTCATCATGCATACCGCGTGAATTATCATTGCCTCGATGTCCCGAGTGCATAGCATGGTCATCATCCACTTCAATCGTTACCATGCCAGTCGCACCTTCAATCGGTGTACCAATCTCTGACTGCCCTTCGAACGTAATCTCTTCTTTTCCTTCATTTTCATCAGCAAGTTCTATTTTCACTGGGCGAGATAAGTTACCGCTGATCGTATACGAGCCGTCATCATTCAAAATGCCGTTTGAAATGGTCGCCCCTTCTGGCAGGTTACTGATTTCAACTTGCTCAACATCTGGGTTAGCTGTCACATCATCAGGAATATCAATCCGTACCGTACTACCTGGGGCCGCCGTTATATCAGCCTCGCTATCGTTGGTAACATCGTTATCTTGCGCTGCTTGTGCATCTAACGTAACAGTCTGTATGTCATGATTTTCTTGCGCAGAAGCTTCATCAGCTTGACGCTCTGTTGGCGAAGAGGCTTCAGGATCTTCGTATTCTGCCACATTAAGTTGTAACGAATGCATCGCCGCACTATCACCATCAGTTGTGCTAACATCGAGTTCCAACAGACCATTAAAGTCATCATCAGTCCAGAACACCCAATTACCGTCACCATTCTCGACCAAAGCACCATCATCACCATTGTAATCTATCGACGTAACACCCAATGATGGTTCAAGGTTCAGCGCAGTGAGAATATCGCTTTCAGCTAAATGTAAGGCACCGAATTCATCCAGCATGAAATCACTGTTTTGTTGGGAAGAATCGTCTTCTGCTTCATTGATATCAACCGTGAAGTGACCTCGAACACTCTCTTCACCATCGGTGGCAACAAATGCAATATGCGCTTCACCGGTGTACCCTTCTGCGGGAACAAACGTATACTCTCCCTCACTGTTAGTTTCTAACACACCTTGACCTGTAATTAGTTGCACGGATTCGATACTAAGCGTATCCCCTTGTGCATCAGACAACTGTGCCAACATATCACCATCATTAAACGTTAGCGTGTTTCCGGCTTCTATTTCTGTTGTTACAACAGCATCAACGCTTGGAGCTGTATTTGAGTCAGCCTCATTAACAGCAATAGAGCTTTGTACATCACTACTTTCACCGTCATGATTTACTTGATAAGCAAAATCAACGTTACCGCCTACCCCATCAGCTGGAGTAAATAACCATGTACCATCTTCGTTATCAACCAGTTCCCCTTGGCTGCGATCAATAAGGTGTACACCGTGTATTTCATCTGAAGGTGAGGTTTCAATATCATCAACCATCGCTAAAAGATCGGCAGTGGTAAGAGTTAACACCCCACTTTCAGCCACATCGAAATCTGCATAGGTATCTGTCGGTTGGGTTATTTGGCTTGATGCGGTTTCACCATAATCTGCAGTCGTTGCCGATACAGTAATGAAGAAGTTACCAGAGAAATCTTGTGGAGGAGTAATAGAAAGATCATTGAAACTCCATTCGGTAACATCGACAATTTGTCCTAGCTCTGTGATCATCACAGAATGTACACCATCAGAAACTTCAAATCCGACAGGGAAACCTGTGATAACTAAATGGCTTAAGACTTCTGACGAGTCGATCATATCGACATTCAACCCCAGTAAACCTGTGGTATCTTCATCAAAAACAAGTGGTCCATCATGATCTGTTGTTATCACGGCACCATCCGCAACGGGGCGGATAAAAACAGGCATGGTTAGCATAGTGGTTAACCCATCAGGGTCACTCACTTCTATTTGCAGTTCAGTGGTTCCTGCGTAATCACCCGTTGGGGTAAATATCCATGTTCCGTCTTCGTTATCATCAATCGTTCCACTTTCATCACCGTCAGTATTAATAATGCGAGAAATAACTAAATTATCTCCATCAATATCACCAAACAAATCCAACATATCATTGGCATTAAAGGTGAAAGCGCCGTCTTCGTAAGTGGTTAAATGCGCATTACCGCCATTAAACGGGGCATCATTAACTGGTAACACATCGACTTTCATACCGCCATCGACCACATTGTTACCATCTGAAATTTGGTAATCTAACTCGATTAAACCATTAAAGTCAGGCGGTGTGATGAGGTGGTACATACCATCTTGCTGTAATTGTAAACTGCCGTTTTGAGGTTGCTTTAACGATAGGCTTTCTAACGAAAGTTGATCGCCATCACCATCACTGGCTTGGCTTAAAATATAAGCAGGATCAATGACCAACACCTGATCTTCATCAACATTTAAACTCAAGCTTGGAGCAACAGGAAGATCATCGACTGGGGTAACGTTTACCGATACTGTAGCTGTATCGTAAGAACCATTTCCATCCGTTACGGTATAAGAAAAAGAAGCAGGTCCGTTATAATCAGCATCAGGTGTAAAGACTACATTACCATCATCATCTAGTGATACTTCACCATGTGTGGCCTCTGTTGCTTCAACAGAAGAGATAGACAAAGTATCGCCATCTACATCACTATCATTCATTAATAGATCAGCGGCTTGAATGACGAGTTGTCCGTCTTCTTCCACTTCAATAGCGCGAGATGTAATGGTGTTATTTACTTCGATCAACTGTTCAGTCATATCAAGAGTTTGATCGGCTGTGCTGTGGTTAAGATCGAGGTTTAAAGCATTGCTAATTTCACTACCATCAGATTGAATCGTCGTCATCTGAATTTCTTCAGACATGGTGCGCGACACCGTCATATTTTGCACTACATAGGTACCATCACTACCGGTTGTGCCAAGGGTAAAATGATGAACGGGAACATCTGTCGTAAACACGTAAGTATCTTGATATTCTCCAGAATCTCGGTACCCACCTTGGGTATCTATTAAATTACCATCGGCATCGTACGCTTTGATGTTTACTTCTGTCGCATGGCTACTGGTTTTATCGAAGTAACTACCAAGACCATCAAGCTGGAAGGTGATCTGATTAACGTCTTCCCCTTCCACAGTCACGGTTAGCATTTCATTGGTATCTAAACCATTTCGGCTATCGTTACCAATACCAGCCCCTTTATGAGATCCCGCGCCATTCCATGCAGCCAACTCTCCCGTATTGACTTGAGTCGTAATAGTAACGCCATCTTCAACATAGACCGCAGTATCACCATCAACGGTGCCCCAATCTTCTACTGTCGCAGTCCCATCAAAAATGCGCGTTGACGTATCACTGTCAAAACTACCTACACGAATATCTCGCGTGTCAGCTTGAATTTCTTCAGTATTCGGAGTGAATTGCACTTGAGTATCAGCAGGGTACGTTAAGCCAATAACCATATCAGCCCATTCACCATCTTCATTCAAATACTGTACCGAGCCATGCTCTGGTGCGGCATCTAATCGAATAAGCGGATCCATACCATCAAGGCTGCTGTCATCTTGTGCAACAACTAGGTCATTCACAGGATTAACGGTTAAATCGAGCCCCGTAGACACCGTTTCTTGACCATCAGTCACATCAAAAGTTAACTGTAAGTCACCATTGAAGTTTTCTGCGGGCGTAATGGTAAACGAACCATCTTCATTCTGTTCAACTGAACCGAAGGCTTCTAGCTGCAGATTAGTTGCGGTTAAATTATCCCCATCGACATCTGATGCATGCTTCAATAACTCTTCTTGCGTCAGTGTAATCGTGCCATCTTCATTTACGTTGTATGCCACATTTCCGCTTACGACTGGCGCGTCATTCACAGCCTCAACGATTAATGTACCGTCAGAGGCAACAAGGCTACCGTTTTGGTCTGACACATTGAACGTAATATTTAAATCACCGTTCACGTTTTGGTTCGGCGTGACAATAAATGATTTCTCGCCCGTTTCACTGTCAATCACAGTTTTAAAGCTAGCATTATCAATCGTCAGGTTGGTAACAATTAAGTCATCACCGTCAACATCATTGGCATTCGCCAATAAAGCCGCTTCTGTAATGATAATGTCGGTATCTTCATCGGTGTTAAACTGAGGTACGCTGTCGGCATCGATAACAACCGCATCGTTTACCGCTTGAACGTCAAAGTCCAACTTACTGGTCGTTGACGCCGTTTCTGGTATGCCATCATTAAGAGTGCTGTTTTCAACAGTTGTAGACGTAACAGCTAATGAGACTGGGCCATGAAAGTTTTCGGCACCTTGGAAGCTCAAGCTACTCAGATCCCAACCCAACACATCGGCACTGTTATCATCACCGCTGGCGGTAAAGGTGTTGTCCCCATCAGTCAGTGTTGCACCATCAGGTAAGTTATCGATAACAATTGATTGCAGCGATTCAGACCCATCGGTATCCAGTGCGGCGCTATCAATGACGATCGGCACGGCCTGATCTTCAATAATGTCTTTGACAACAGTGATGGCATCAAGCAGCCCGCCGAGGCTGTTATCATCAGGCGAATCAAATTCTAAACGTGGATTATCGGTTGTTGCGGTTAGTTGATAGGTGTGGCTTTCCCAGCCAGCTTCTTCTGGGGACAAGGAATCAATCAATACCCCTTCAAAGTACACATCAACTTGTGAGTCAGCCCCTTCGTAATGCAGGCGCGCAGACATATCAAACGATAAGGTCACCACATCGCCAGCTTGCACATCAAGGTTGGTGTACAAGTTAGACTCATCCCCCCGATTGGCTTCAAGTTCGATCACACCACCACGATCATCACCCACCCCGTAGACATAGTCTTGATGAATTTCGATATGATTATTGTGATTATCGGTATGCCAGCCTGTGAGTGCACTGTCTTGACCCACGCCATATTCTGCTAAGGTCATGTCGGTCAGTGACACGGTTAACGAGGGTACATCGGCATCGGGAGTAACCGTAACGGGGGCATTAAACTCCGCATCCACCGTGCCGTCATTCAAGGTAATGGTTAAGTTAGCGTCACCGCTGTAATCGGCATTAGGGGTATACACCCAATCACCATTATCACTTTGTGTGACCGTTCCATGTTCATCTGAGGTAATGCTTGCTACTGATAACACATCGTTATCGACATCTGTCGCATTATTCAATAACGAAGCTTCAGTGATCACAATACTGCCGTCTTCATTCACCTCGTACGAAGTTTCTACAAGCACGGGAACATCGTTTACTGCCGCAATATCGAGGCTACCAGAAGCGGGAGTCACCGCCCCATCATTATCATCAACATCGAAGGTAAAGGGGATATCCCCGTTATAATCGGCGGCTGGGGTGAAGGTAAATGTGCCATCGCTATTATCGATGACGGAGCCGTATTGCGCATCAATACTCAGGTTAAGCGCGGTTAGTTCATCACTGTCGACATCAGACGCATTTTGCAGCAGCATCTCTTGGGTAAAGGTGATGGCTGTATCTTCAGTGCCACCAATTTCTGTTGGGGTGACTATGGCAGCATCATTTACCGCAGCAACATTCAGCGTTGCACCAGAAGCAACTTCGCTACCGTTTTGATCGGATACATCGAACGTTACTTTCAACTCTCCGTTTATATTTTCATTTGGCGTAACAACAAATGACTTTTCACCGGTTTCAGGATCAATCTCGACGTCAAAAGTCGCACTCTCGATATGTAAGTTTTCGACACTCAGATCGTCGCCATCGACATCACTCGCATTTGCCAATAGTTCAGCTTCGGTGAGTACGATCTGCGTATCTTCGACACCGTCGAACATGGGTGCAGTTTCATCATCAATAACGACTTCGTCGTTCAGGTTATCAACTTGGATTTCTATTGTTTCTGACGTGCTTTTAGTATAAAAATCATCTTCAACAGATAAATCAGCAGCATCAACCTCAAACGTTTCACTGGTTGTTGCTGTATCGAACTCTTGGTTTCGGGCTTGTCCTCCTCGACCACCACTGGCACCTCCAGCATTCTGTTGCTCAGAGCTTATATCCGCTTTTGATTGAGGCGTGTCATTACCGCTGCCAGATGGCGAATCTTGTGGCGTATTACCACCAACAGATTGTGGTTCATTTCCACCAGCCGAATTACTCTCATTATTATCGCGGCCATTATTTGTTGGTTCTTGTGCTGCTTTATTACCACCTCGCCCTTGTGATTTATCATCATTAGCATTGTGTTCTTCTGCACGGCGTTGCCCTCCTTGATCTTCTTGACCCGCTCTAGAAGGGTTTTCATTTAGCGCAGCATTTATTTCATCAGCTAAATCTGATGACTCAGCACCAGTCGCAGTGGCAGCAGCAACAGTACTTTGTAAGTTCTGTCTATCATGCCCAGGGTGGTCACCTGTTCCTTCATCTGGCGTGGCAATATTCTCAACAGCATCATTCAATTCATTGTTGTCATCATTCTTTTTATCATGAAGCTTACCGTCTTTATTTTTCGCCATTAGAGATCTCCATAAAGTGCCGACATTTATGTACACAGTAAACTTTCCTATATACACATAAGAACAACAAAAATGGTTTAGCAAATATATTCAACATAATTTCTTTATCCATAGAAAAATAGTGACATTACGCATAGTTAGCGTCAAAAAAATGGCTAACAAGCATGAGAAATATTATGAAATAAATGAAAACTTAAGAATTGCTTTTTTGTCTTGATATATAGTCAAAACTAGACCATATATTATTGTTAGCGAACCATTTTATGTTTAAGTGTTGGGTTTCAACTGGGGAAAGAAAGGGAAAATAATAATGATAAATTACACGGAATTCAGTAGCTCTATGGACAATGACGACGATATGATTTCGATGATTATCGACCTTTATAATGAAGAACATGGAGATGATATACGCGTAATACAAGATAAATATGAAAATCAAGATGTTGAAGGGTTATTTCATACCATACATTCCCTTAGAGGCGTATTGCTCACTCTTTGTGAAGAAAAAGCCACATTACAACTAGAAACCATCGAAAACTTATGCAAACGCGGTGAAAAACCTGATGTACAACTTCTTGATGAAGCTTTAGAAGAAGTGGCTAGAGTTAACCAACAAATTTTAACGTTAACGGCATAGCAGATGGTCATTGTTTCAAGGAGTCGATGCAATGGGCATAGAAAAGCACATAAAGAAAGCGTTAGTAGAATCTAAACACAATGATGACATAGAGATAGAAAATAATGTCTATATCAAGAGCGCAATGACAACCGTACATAAATCGTTGCTCTTTTTGTTTGCCGCTTTTCTATTACTTATTGTATTGGCTTCACAAGCCAAAATTGACATACTCGTATCATCTCGCGGCGAAATGCTGCTCGATTCAGACATTGAGCGTGTACAACACTTAGAAGGAGGTATTCTCGACACAATCTTAGTCAAAACTGGCGATTACGTTTACGCTGGCCAACCCATAGCACGGCTTAAATCGGTCGACCGTAATACACAACTCGAATCTGCAACGTTAGATATCGTTGGGTTAGAAATTGAAATCATCCGTTATTTAGGACTGATTAACCAAACCCTACCTGACTTCTCATCATTCAAAACTTATCCTGAGTTGATCACACAAAATACTGAGTCATGGCAAAAAGAATTTCAGAAAAACATCTCAAACCAAGAACTTATGAGCCTCGATATTGAGCACAAAAAACGCCTTATTGCCTCAATGAAAAACCGTATTAACAGCTCACGTAAGCAATTAGGGTTAATCAAAAAACAGCTCTCAATCAAAGAGACCCTTTATAAAGAGGAAATGGCGTCTTACATCGATGTACTCAATATGCAAGTACAAGAAACAAACATGTTACGAGAAATCGAAAACCTCGATGAAGCCATAATGAACGAGCAGTTTCAATCTGCACGACTGGAAAAACAACTTAACGACACCATAGCCAGCCGTAATGCCGAATACCAAACACAAATAAACCAACTTGAAAAAGATCTCTCGTTGAAAAAAGCGCAACTACCACAACATACCGACAAAGTTGAACGCTTAACGGTATATTCGCCTGTTGATGGCGTGGTAGACAAAGTCCATTTCAATTTTAAATCAGCGGTTATTCCTCCTAACGAAAGTATTGCTGACATTTCACCAATCAAAAACACACTGCACGGCGAAGCAAAAATCCCCAAAAAAGATATGGGGTTTGTTGAAATAGGCCAAGAAGTGAAATTGAAGTTTGATACCTATAACTTTGCTAAGTACGGCTTTGTCTCTGGCACTATTAACTCTATTAGTCGTTCGTCATACGAAGAAGAAGAAAATGAATTCTATATTGCAAAAATCACGATTCAGCAAGATTTTCTTGAAAAGTCTGGCGCAAAATACACTTTATCTCCCTACATGGAGTTCACTGCTGATATTAAAACCGGTTCGCGCTACGCCATTGATTACGCATTAAAACCGGTAATGAGTGCTATGGAAGACGCATTTGATGAGAGGTAAGGAACTGTGAATATGTCAAAGAATACAATCACTGGAGTCTCATTCGTCTTGCTTGTAGGCTTTATCACCGCACAAGCCCTAGTTGGTTGGCGTTGGCTGAATAATAACGTCGATTACACCACCAGCCTACAGTCGAATTTACTGCAAAGTTCAGCAGCATTAGTGAGTAAGACGGAAGCATTAATGCAAATAGTCATCGGTTGTGAGAATACACAATGTGTACCCAGCTCCCCCCGCATTGGTTTGCCGATTAGCGAACTACGTCAACAAATCACTAATTTTGAGCACCTTGCTTCTATTGAAAAGTCTAAAGTCAGTTTAGTAGGAAATGTGGTGCACCCGCAGCTGCAAGTATCGATTGATAAATATCTGGCTAAGGGGGATATCACTACCTTTCAACAATCGTTACTCAACAGCTATGTTGCACTACAAGCAGCTCATCAGAATCTCATCAATATTGTTGAAGCCGATTACTACAATGCGCAGCAACAACTTTTTTATCAAGCTCTTCTGATTTTCGCACTCAGTACCTGCATGGCTATTGTTCTCGTATTCATGCAAACATCTAGTAGAAAGCTGGTGAACAAGCGCAATACTCACACCCATCGAGATGTTGAACAGCTTGCCACTCAGCTTGAAAACATCGATGCCAAAGGTATTCAGGCACGGCTTAATAACCTTGAAACAACACCAACAGAAAGACGCATCTTCGCCAACCTGTCATCAATGTATCAAGATATTGAATTTCAAAAACGTAACGCCGATTTATACCGCCAACTTTATGCCCTTATTGGGTATGAAATTCGCGGTATGACAAACACTATTCAAGGTGGGGTACGCTTAATGGCACAAGATGCTGGCGAGAATGGTGCCGTAATGGCACGTGATATTACGCTGGCAACAAATACCTTATCCGACCTTGCTGATAACTATAATCGATTAATTTCTGGTGGTAATAAGGTTCAAACTGGCAATGTGTCTTTTTTACCTTTCATGTCTGAATTGATTGTGCACTTAACGGCCAAAACACAGCAATCACAACGCACCCTAGAATGCAGCTTAGGTGATAACTTACCAGAAGTAATAGAAGGTAATTCCACCAGCTTATTTTGGGTTCTATTTTTACAACTCTCTAACGCTATATCGGCACAAAATGAAAAACACATTTTACTGAGGATCCGCACTGAAGCGGCAGAAGACGTTGAGCAAACCCGTTTAATCTTTGAAATTTTATTCTTGCCAACCGATAACGTGGATCTTGCCAGAATCCAAGGTACATCATGGGATTCTGTCGAAGAGAAAAGCGGCATTAATGATGAATGGTCTAAAGCTATTTTAACCAAGGTTAGTCGATTTAAATCCTTATGGTTTCAAGCATCAAAAACACATCACGACGACTTACCAGTACAGCCTTTTCAGCAGCTGCATATTGCCATTGATATCACGCCAAAGAGTTTTTATCGCGTTGAACGTTCGCTTGAAAATAAACACATTATGATTTGTACCGATTCCCCACTACAAATCGACATCATGTCACGTATTTTAATTCAATATGGTGCAACAGTTGAGGTGATTCGCGCCGCCAATGACATCTTCCAATCATTACCTGTTATTGGCAATTACGATGCCATTATTATCACCGATGCGCTAAAAGGGATTCAGCTAAAATCTTTCTGTAAGACACTGCATTCACGCCTGAAAAAATCGGCTAAAACAAAATTATTCTTAGCAGCATCAGAATCAAGCACGGTACAAGATACCCATGCATATGTTGATCGCGTTTTCTATACCCCACTAATACCGTATGAGTTCATTCCTAACTTATCAGAAGCGCTTAAAGAAACTGAAGAAACCAATACACAAACTCAAAGCACTTTCCTGATTGTTGAAGATGATCGCGTACAGCAGTTCTTATTGAAAAAGCTACTCAGCAAACAAGGCTATGAATCCCATACCGTTAGCGATGGTGCACAAGCTGTCGAATACATGAAAGATCACAGTGCCGACATCGTCTTCATGGACTGCATTATGCCAGGTATGGGAGGGCTAGAAGCCACAAAATTAATTCGCCAGCGAGAACAGAAAAAGGATATCAACCAACCCGCCACCATTATTGGTGCAACTGCACTTACCAGTGCAACAGAACACAAGTCATGTATTGAAGCAGGGATGGACTATGTCATCAGCAAGCCGTATAAAAGTGATGAAATCATTAGAGTTATTAAAAAATACATGGCAATTAAAAAAATCTGCTAGCGTTTCAACAGCAGTGTCATGTGCTTTATTATTAGGGGGCTCACTACCTCTAACAGCCTCTGCTGCCAATTTATTGGAAGTGGTCGATATAGCCTTACAAGAAAACTTGTCACTCAACAGTGCTGAAACTGGCTTACGCTCCTCACAATATGATCTCGATATTAACCGTGGAAAATTTCTTCCTTCGTTAAATGTTTCAGCCAATACCAATTGGAATGATGGTACGACACATCAAGCATCGGGATCTAACACCGACAACAGCTATAACAACCACGGCGTTAACGTTTCCTTGTCACAAACTTTATTTAATTTGGGTGATATTTATTCACACACCAACACTCGCATTAATATTGATATCGAAACCTTAAAAACAGCACAAACGCGTCAATCCATCATCCGAGATGTATCCACAACCTATTTTGAATACTTGAAAAGTAGCGCCCAAATTCGCGCGACCCAGGCAGAGTTAAATTCTTCAATCTCACGTTTAAAATTAATAACGCGTAATGTCGAACTTGGGAATGTGGCAGGCACTGAAAAGTACGAAGTATTAGCCCAAAAAGAAGGCACTGCAAACACGCTACGCACTTTGAAAAAAGATCAAAAAGTCATACTGACTCAGCTTGAAACGATTGTTCAGCGACCTTTGAATCCCGACTATGATCTGCAATCAACAATAGAATTCACCGAAATCCCTTTAGATCGAGAGCGTCGCTTAAACGATATCTTGTATTCCTCGGGTTATGACTTACTTATCGCTCAGCAGCAAGTCAAAAAAAGCAGACAAACTCTAAAAGAAACGAGGGCCACTTTTGTACCTTCACTTACAGGCAGTATCGGTTATACCTATGATGATACCAATGATGCCTCAGCCACAATATTCCCCGAGAATGGTGTGACAGAAGAAGCTGTTTACACCCTAACGCTTGATGTGCCAATTTTAAATGGCGGTCGTGATTACTATCGCTATGAACAAAACAAGGTCGACATAGAGCGCACCGAAATTGACTTACAAGACAGTAAAGATCAAAGCCAGCGGCAGTTCGATGAATTCATCTACAACATTAATGACTATTCCGCGTCGTTAACCAGCTTAAAAACCATTATTCAAGCCAATTACGCCTCTTATAATGGCATTCAAAAAGCCCATAAATTGGGAACACGTACCATCACCGATCTCCTTTCCGCTGAAAGTAAGCTGTTTAGCAGCATCCGAGATTATGAAAGTGCCCGTTACGACTACATCATTAATTTAGTACAACTGAACGAACTGATTGGCAACTTGAATATGAATACGATAGGGAAAATAGCCGAACAAATGTCCCCCATTAGCGATAGGAAAACCGACTCCCCTATTCCGCTACATCTTTTGGTTCAATAAAAGGAGTAAACAATGAAAAGTCATTTATTTACTCGAAAGATCAATCCAATAGATAAAGTTTACTTGGTATTTTCTACTATCATGACCACGCTGCTCGGTTTGGTACTGCCTTTTTCTATTTTGATTATTTTTGACCGTATTTTACCAAATCAATCCACCAACTCGTTGATGTTGTTGTTTGCCGTTATTCTGTCAGCCATCTTTATCGACTATCAGTTAAAACGCCAAGAAGAATACTTGGTCTCTATCATTATGAAGCGGTTTGAAAGCCAGCTTACCAACAGTGTCTTTCTTGCTATTTGTGCCGCCAATATTGAACGTTTTAACCGTCTGGAAATGGGAGAATACCTCGAACGTATTTCGACGATCCCAGATATTAAACAGTTTTTCGGCGGGGAATCGATCAAAGCGCTGATCAACGGTGGTACTAGTGCTATAACCGTATTGATCATCTTTTTGATCAATATGTGGGCAGGCTTAGCCCTTATCATCGCTTCAAGCATTTTATTTGTGACTGCGCGCTTTCTTGCTCAAAAGCGAGTCGATGTTTTATCACAACGATCTGATATCGAAGGGTTAACCAATTCCAAGATCATCGAGATCGTCTCTAATCCATTAGACATTAAAAGCCGTACCATGGAATATCGCGTAGAGAGCGTGATGGTCGAAATGATCGGAGAACGTGAAACCCAAAGCATTGAATACGAACGCCTTGAATCATCTTTCAATCTCACCTTAAACTTAATTCAACAACTCTCTGTCGCCTTAGTGGTCGTGCTTTGCGCACGTGCTGTTATCAACCTAGAAATTAGCCAAGGGGTTATGGCAGCCGTAATTCTTCTCACCAATCGCTACTTTGCCCCTTACCAGCAAGTAATGAGAACCTTGAGCCGCTGGCGGGTAAACCAAATGCACATTGAGCGTATTTGTGAACTGCTGGAATTGGAAGCCACCGCCCATGAAGATGCTCCCTTACAGGCAGTAAATACCCTGTCGCTGCATACTCAGCCAATAGATGGGATAAGCCTTCCACAAAATTTCGAGCTATCTAAAGGCAGTATTCACCTCTTCACGGGCTCGAGCGGCACGGGGAAAAGCCACCTTCTGCGCTGTCTAACACGGGATACTCACGATGATACGATCACGATTCACGTCAATGAACAGCCGCTAACTGATATTGAATATGCCACATGGCGTAATGACATCATCAAAGTCGACAAAAATACCACATTAGTAGAGGGGTCGATCATCGATAACCTCACATGTTTTCGTCCACACTTGAATAATGCCGCTTTTTCTCTGTGCGAAAACTTAGCAATAAAAAACAATATAGATGGTTTGAAAAATGGCTTTTATACCCAAATATCAAGCCACACTCAGTTACCATTTTCACGTCAGGTATTATTCGCATTATTGGTTGTTCGAGCCTTACTCAGTAGTAAACCAGTACTAATGATTGACGATATCGATATGGTGTACGACGAGCAATTTGGACGGTTATTACTGTCATGCATTGCACCCAAATCTAACAATTTTATTTGCATAATCGTCAGCAACAAATTGGGGCAGCTCGACACCCGTTTGGTTAAGCATAAATTTATGAAGAAGGTTGCCGTATGAGTGTATTGATCGATTTCAGCAATACCGAAGAACGACTAGGCGACTTTGGTTCAGCCAAATTCAAAGAGCGTTACCGTGACTCTCCAACCATACTAGGTATCGCTTATACTTTAGTAACGCTGCAATGGGAAGGCACCCCCGAAATATTAACCGATGCCTTTATTCCTCAAGACAAAGACATCGACAGCTTTGCCAGTACCTTGTCACGGTTAGATTACGAATGTAAAAAACAACGCCACCCGAATATGCATCAGCTAGAGCATGTTTCTGTACCTGCTTTTATCGAATTCGATAATGTATGCACCATCTTTTTAGGTATTGAAAACGGCATGGCAAAGCTGTTCGACTACCGAAACAATGTACTGCTTGAACATGCGCTTACCAATGAAGCGTGTACGGTGTGTGAAATATCGGAATATTCGAAAATATTTCGAGAACCACCACCAGAATCCCAAGACAAATCTAACTGGATAAAATACGCGTTTTACCGTTATAACGATGAAATAAAAAGTTTAGTGCTACTGAGTTTGATCATCAATGTGCTTGGTGCCATGCAGCCATTTTTTATCATGGGAGTCTACAGCTTCGCGCTAACCTCAGGTTCTGAAACCACTCTATTCTGGCTAACAGCATTAGCGATATTTTTGGCGTTTGCTGAATATGGATTCAAACGTATTCGAATGAATATACTCGCAACATCAGGCAAAGATCTTGCTACTCATATATCCCAAAATGTCATTAGCAAACTGTTATGGCTACCCTATTCGATGACATCATCAGCAGGGGTATCATCGCAATTAGCCCGTTTGAAAGACATCGACCAGCTGCGAAAATTGGTGACAGCAGAATCAACACTCAGCTACTTTGATATGCCGTTTGTTATCATCTTCATTTTGGCAATTACCATCATTTCTGGATCTGCCGCGCTTACCGTATTAGCCGGCATTGCTTTGATGTTAGTGTTCTGCGTGTATTCTCGCTATATCTACACTCAAGCAACAGCTAAAAGTTCACGTGCCAATGCCATGGTGTCTTATCAATGGAATGAGCTATTACGCAGCATTAATACCATTCAGGGGTTACCGTTACTGCGTGTTATCCGTTCACGTTTTCATGCTGCACATAACCAGAGTTTGGATGATGCCAAAGGCGTTTCAATAACTAACGGTAAAATCCAATCCATGGGGCAAGGGTTAATTCAAGCCATTGGTACAGCGAGTATCATCACTGCCGTCTTAGGCGTAATGGCGGGGGAAACAGAAGCAGGAGCAATGCTTGCCATCATCATCTTAGTGTGGAAAGCACTAGGACCTATAATGGGCATCTACAACTCCATTACCAAGTTCAAAACCATTAAGGCTGCTAGCACACAGATTAACGCATTAATGTCGCTAAATGACGACCGTTACCATTTAGAAAAAAGCCCGCCAATTCGACATTTTAAAGGGAACATCGACGTTAATAGTCTTACTCATCGCTACCAAGGCGCACCGAATGGATTAACTAACCTTACCTTTAACGTACAAGCTGGTGACAAAGTCTCGATATCAGGTATTTCAGGTTCAGGAAAAACGACTCTTCTCAGTATTTTGGCTGGATTGGAAGATCGCTATCAAGGCGGTGTTTTACTGGATGGTTACAATATTAAGCAGTTCAATAATTTCCGCTACCGTAAAGCCATTAACTACATTCCCTTTGAATTGCACATTTTTGAAGGAACGCTGGAATCTAATTTCATCATCCATGACGGTGTAATTGCGAAACATCAGATGGAAGAAATTATCGACTTCTTTGACTTACACCCATGGTTACCCGACGGGCTAGATACACACATGTCTTCAGATTATGTCGAACAATTACCTAATGGCGTGCAGCAATCATTGCGGATGGCACTTGGCCTCGGTTGCTGTGATCAAGGGGTCATTGTTATTGATGAGCCTTTTGTGGGCTGCGAAAAAGAATACGTGAAATACATTAATAAGCTATTTACTGAGAAACTGGCAGAAGCGACGGTCATTTTCACGACTAACGATAAGTCTTATATTGCAGCCTCAAATAACTGTTTATTACTCGATCATGATGGTGCACAAAAATACTTTGGCTTCCCAGACAAAGTAATTCAGACGATTAAGAGTTAAGGTAAGAACGAGGCAAAAATTGAAGTACTTTGTGTATGAAAAAGGGGAGCTAGATACATCAACTCCCCCTTTTGCTTCACGCTTTAGCGTCTACCTTTCGGTATTGCATGGCTTTGTGGCTTATCTTGACCATTCTGCTTGTTCTTGAAGTTCTTACGTCTTGCTGCAATTTTCGTTTCAGGCACGTAATTCAAGATAGAAACAGGCACTTCTTTTTGAGGAACAAAGCCTTCGATTTCTTTACGAACAATCAAATGACCTAGACGAGTTTCAATCGCACATAAGTGTCTGAAATCATCACGTGATACAAACGAAATCGCCTCACCCGCTGCGCCAGCACGACCTGTACGACCAATACGGTGAACGTAATCATCAGCTTGATCAGGCAAGTCGTAGTTAATAACACGTGTAAGATCATCAATATCGATACCACGCGCAGCAATACCTGTCGCAACCAATAAACCAAGTTCGCCCGATTTAAAATCATTCAATAGTTTTTCACGCACAGCCTGGCTTCTGCCACCGTGAATAGCCTCAGCTGCGATACCACGCTTTTCAAGCTGACTAACTAATTTAGCGGCACCATGCTTTGTTTGAATGAAAATAAGAGCTTGCTTCCACTCATTTTCTTTAATCATATGGCTCAACAATGCTGATTTCTTATCTTTATCAACAGTGATCAACCATTGGTCAATTTTGGGTGTTGTTGTGTTTTCAGGTGAAACCGATATCTCAACTGGACGCTCAACGGCCGTTTTTGCTAAGACACGTACTTGATCAGACAATGTTGCTGAAAACAGTAGGTTTTGTCTTTCTTTTGGCAAACGTTCAAGGATTTTATTGATGTCTTCGATAAAGCCCATGTCGAGCATTCTATCGGCTTCATCCAGAACCAATACTTCTAACTCATCAAAATGTAACGCTCGTTGAGTGTACATATCAAGAAGTCGTCCTGGTGTTGCAACCAGAATATCGACACCGTCAATCAGACGTTGCTTTTGATCTTTATAGTCAACACCACCGTACATCGCTAACGAAGTCAGCGATAGGTGCTTGCTATATTGAGTAATGTTCGCGTCAACCTGCACTGCTAATTCGCGAGTAGGGACAAGAATAAGGGCACGAATACGCTTTGCACGTATTGGCGGCATCTCACTGAATTTTTCTAATAAAGGCAGTACAAAACTAGCCGTTTTACCTGTACCCGTCTGTGCGGCTGCAATCAGGTTTTTACCCGTCAAGATGACCGGAATCGCCTTCTCTTGAATCGGCGTAGGGGTCTCGTAGCCTAATTCGGCTACTGCTTTTAAAATCGGGTCGCTTAATCCAAGGTTGGAGAATGACATTTGGCGTCTCAGGTATATGAAAAATAAACAAACTGTTAGGCTAGGTGCACTTACAGCAGAACTTAGATCACATTATACATGAACCAAGAGTAACAGGCATACCCTCATGTGTTTTGCTTACCTTATATCCCCCCCTTCTAATCCACATTCGCTAAACGCAAAAAGGGCGCTGATAAATCAGCGCCCTTTTCTAAATGTGGCGGAGAGATAGGGATTTATTACTCGCAAGCTCGTACCCTTCGGGCTATTGCCTTTTCGCACCTTCGGTACGGGCAATGTGCTTTCGCTTCGCTCAGGTGAACCCTGTCTAGGATTCTGCATCCCTATCTTCTTGGGTAAAATCCAGACGTAAAAAAACCGCTAACAGAGTAGCGGTTTCTTTGAATGTGGCGGAGAGATAGGGATTTGAACCCTAGAAGGGCTATAAACCCTTGCCGGTTTTCAAGACCGGTGCTTTCGACCACTCAGCCATCTCTCCAACGCGGTGAATAATACGTATAACCACAGTAGCTGTAAACCCCTAAATAGCCGATTGATTGTGAATTGAGCAATCACAGCAAAAAAACCAATCAACTGTTTTAAAAACAATCAGTTCGAACAATTTAATTGCTTATATATAAGCTTAGAATATGCGATTAAAACCGGTTGCATAATGGATGAATAAGCGAGAAAGAAAACTTGATCTGGAACCGTGTTTTTTACTGAACGTGAACGATCGAAGATACGCCCAAAAGCACATTAGAAATAGTAAATTTTAGTGTTATTTTCACAAATACGAATTAGATCACAAACTCAATATTATAGACTTAACGCATGCATTTTCATTTGGTACACATATGTTGAATCCAACGCAGGGTTTCTTTCGGAGGTAATTGTGTCTATCAATTCTATCGACCACACAGAGATATCAGATGTATCTTCTAAGTGGGATTACAAAGATGAAACAGCTTCAAATCTTGCCTCAACAAAGAAGCAGCAAGCTGAAGCAAGAAGACGTATCGAAGCATTAAAAGATATTCGAGAGAGCGGTTTAAGTATTAAAGAAGCTAGAGAACTAGGGCTTCTCCATTAAATCACTTCCATCCCCTATCTCATTCAATCATGAACTAGAGCGTCAATACGGCGCTTTGGTTATGTTAATGACTTTTAACCCATAGTTTTGAAAAATCACACCAACCAACATTGTTCACCCGTATACCTTGAATTTTTAGTGGTGCGGTTAATTTAAAACTTTCTTGCCTTATCATCGTCAAGATTCGATCATCTGATAACCAAGTCAGTATCGACCGTAATACACCTTCAGCTTGCTGTTTGTCTTGTGTCGCTTGTGCCTGATGAAGTAATACCAATAATTTTTGATATAGCGGCTGTGATAAAATTTGTGACCATAAACTGTAGGTATAAAAAAATGCCAATAAACTGGTCAAGCTACAACCCTCAATCCGAATTCCCCCTAAACTAATATCAGCCTCTTTTTGTTGTTCACCAAAAGACACACAAGTAGATGTAACATGTTGATGGTTGGCTAATGCTTGATCCAGTAATTGAGCATAGTAGCGACACTCATTATTATCATCGTAGCTGAAAGTAATTGGGTAATGAATCTCGCCGAGAATAAGCCGCTTTTCTTGAAGAACATCGATAATAGCCTTGCTAACTATTCTATCTCTCAACTGTGGCTTTTTAATCATCATATAAAAGTAACCAACATCGTTACATGTCGTTATATAAGTTTGCTCGGGCTGATCCAAGAAGAATGAACCTTCACTACACAATTTATCTTTCGCCCAGTCAGGATGTATCCATAATTCAATATTCTCAATTAGGGCACATTTCCCAGAATAATTGTTGTTTCTTTTTAATCGAAATAATCGAGATGACGCGATATCAATCATAAAAGAACCAGACCCAACAGGTGCTTCAGGATTGATTATGAGCCGACCATACTGGCTTGGCATTATCGATGCCTCAGAACGCCCCAATAATGCAGCAAGGTGCCAATCAGGCCTTGATAGAGAAATTCGAATAGATTCCGGTGACAGCACATCAATGCTTTCAATATGCTCGTATAAGGATCGCCAATAGGGATTATTAATTAACACCTGTAAACTAAGAACAATATCTTCAACTTTCATTGGCGTTTGATCTTGGTATTGCACTCCAGACTGCAAATAGAATGTCCAATTTCTTCCCTCTTCATCACTTTCCCAATGGTGGGCAAGCGATGGCTTTATTTCACCAAAATCATCTTCTGTTAAACGCTGAAAAACATGCAATATTAAATGCCGTTCCGTTCTATCAAAAGCATAATGTGGGTGCAGTGTTTTTATTTCTCGATGAAAAGGAATACGAATAGCTTGGCTGTCATATTGGGTCGATGAAATCAGGTATTTTTTAAGTTCAGACGATACATGCCGATCATTAAACCCTGCAAGTTTAAATACAGACTCATGCTTTCCCGCTTCTAGGGCATCTTCCATCAGTTGATAACAGGCATTAATGGGTTCTTGATTACACACTAATAATGAACGCTTCCCTCGCCCAGGTTCTGGTTGCCACACTAACCATTCTAGTGCCGACATTTGTTGCAACAAGGTACGCGCATGTCGAGAAGTGCATCCTAACGCAGTAGCAACATCAGCGAGAGTGGTTTCTGATTCACCTGGTCCAAAGTATTTAAATAACAGCTCATAGGTTTCTAGCTTCTTTTTATTATTCATTTTTCTCTCTATGTAGTCGCTCTAACTCTGCCAGAGATAGTGGTGCTCGCTGAATGTCATAAATTTGGTCAAGACGAGCCATTCTTTCTTCTAACGACATGTGAACGATTTTTGCGAGCAAACCGCTTTGTACTTCATCACACGCTGTTGCTTTAAAAAATACCGCTAAATGATGTCTCAACATAATAGTTACTTACCTATTCAGAACAATGAGGTAACTGTAACGGTAGCTGATATAAGGAAACAGAGAACAAATTTTCCAACTGTTCCTCTTTTAGCCTAAACACGTCGGCGACACACATTAAAGCCATCACCATATTCCCTTATTAATCTCTACTCACTTTTTACTTAACCGTACCACTAGAACCGCGACACCTATGCGCAATTCATAGATAAAACCAATTGAATTAATAAGCATAGTCGTCTTTTTTTTCTGAGCGCAAGCCTGTAGATTACAGCTACATACCTGAGTTATACCATTCTGGATAAGTAAATGGTCAAATACTTGTTTAGCTTGGTATTACCTTTATTGGCTAAATGTAGAGCCTATGAAGGCAACTTAGATAAAAATAATTCTAAAAAGTAAACAGCCAGAAAGAGCTGCTAAATATCCGAGAGACTTCAAATTATCGTAATGCGTCAATTGACTTAGAGCATACTCTAAGATGAATCCTATCCATGATTAACAATATGTATAGTTTAGCGTTAACTTTAAGGTGGATTCACGATGGATAAAAAAGTACTGGGTAATTCTGATATGGACATCTCTCGCTTAGGGCTAGGTAGTTGGGCGATAGGAGGGGATATTGGCGACTGGGGCTGGGGGAAACAATCTGAACAAGATTCAATTAACACCATTCATGCCGCACTAGAATCCGGAGTTAACTGGATTGATACCGCTCCCGCTTACGGTCTAGGTAACGCAGAAAGTGTCATCGGTAAAGCATTGAAGCAGACTCACTATAAGCCTTTTGTTTTTACAAAATGTGGCTTTATCTGGAATGATGGTGAATCTGAACTGAACCTCCGCTTAGATAAGCCATCAATCATCACCGAGATAGACGCTAGCCTTCACAGACTAAACGTCGATGTCATTGACCTATATCAGATCCACATGCCATGTTCTGATCACGAGAATGAAGAAGCTTGGCACACGTTGGCTGAATTAAAACAGCAAGGAAAAATACGGCACATTGGTGTATCGAATTTTTCGGACAAACAGCTTGAGCACGTACATGCTATCGCCCCTGTTACCTCTAACCAACCTCCTTATTCGTTAATTAATCGCGAGATCGAAGAAAACGTTCAACCTTGGTGCCAACAACATAATGTCGGCATTATTAATCACTCAACCATGTGTTGGGGTTTGTTAAGTGGTGCAATGAATAAAGCGCGATTTGCACAATTAGATAAAAGAGACTGGCGTCATAAATGCGGTGCCTATAAAGATCCTGTTTTTAGCCTCGCTTTAGAACTCGTTGAATTTCTAAAAGTGATGGCTGAAAGAAAAAATTGTTCTGTGGCTCACCTCAGCATCGCATGGACACTAGCAAACCCGGCTACCACTGGCTCTATTATTGGGGCACGAAATACTACCCAGCTTGAGGGATTATTAGGAGCGGCAGATTTACACCTAACATCAACAGAGTATGCGACCATCAACGCCTTCATTCGTGAACAACAAGCAACACTCGTCTAGTCAAAAGGATTTAGCCCTTACTCACAATGAAGAGGGGCTTAATTCACTCGGATCCTGCGACACGTGAGATATCTATCATTACATATGATCTGCAATAATGTCTTGATAGTGAATGATCTTCCATTCGATATCAGATAAAAACGATTGAGTTTCTATTACTTTATTTTCCAAACGTACCTTATGCTGCCGTAAAATTTGTACTAACAGTTCAGCTTGATGCTCTGCATCACCCACTTTATCCGTATATTGTTGTATATCCTTAAGTGGCATTCCCGTACTTTTTAAACACTGTACAAAATGAAGCCAACGAATATCGTGTTCTCGATAAAATCGATGCCCTGATGCATCTCTCGGTATTGGGTAAATCAAACCAATTTTCTCATAAAACCTGAGCGTATGGCAACTTAAGCCACTGACATCTGCAGCTTCCTGAATCCTCATTTATCTATCCTTAACAAAATACACAATATTATATCTTCAATGATTAACAGTCTGGTGTAGATATAAAAGCAATTGCATCTTCTCGTAATCAACTTAACTTTCCAAATTAATATTAACGACCGATACAATTACTGTGTAGTTGCTCGTAATTTTATACATTCATAAATAATGGAAATACAAACAATAAATAATTTGAAGGCTCCCTGTAAAACTTAGAATACATATTGAAAACTCAATAAAAAGGCATCAAACAATGGACAACTAAAGATAATAATACATTAGAAAGTCATATCAAATAATAACATTAATAATTTAATTATTACTTACCAACAGTAAACCATTATCATTTACTAATATACTTCTTGATATATACACATGTTCAAATTTGAACTTTTGTGCCTTCTAAATATAGAATAAGAGTGATCTGAACTAGCAGAACTGGACACAATATTATAGCCATCACCGAACTCCCCTATAGATCTCGACTTTCTTTTTACTTAACCGTACCACTAGAACTACGACACCTATGCGCAATTCATAGATAAAGCCAATTGAATTAATAAGCATAGTCGGCTTTTTTTTCTGAGCGCAAGCCTGTAAATTACAGCCAGAAACTTGAGTTACCTTCATCGGCTAAATGTAGAGTCCATGAAGGCAACGTAGGTAAAAAAAATTCTAAAAAGTAAACAGCCAGAAAACGGATAATAATTATGAATACAATGACAACACGTTGCCCACACTGTAAAGCGATGAATCGCATACCAACAGAGCGCATTGAGGACACAGCAACATGTGGTTCATGCAAAGAGAAGCTATTAGATGGAAAGCCAATTGAAGGCACGACAAACAACTTCTTAGCGTTAATCCAGAGTGACACACCTGTTGTTGTCGATTTTTGGGCACCATGGTGTAGCCCTTGTGTGGGCTTCGCACCCATTTTTGAAGATGTTGCTGCAGAGCGCTCTGGTGACGCTCGCTTTGTAAAAATAGATACTGAAGCACAACAAGAACTTGCTGCCCAATATCGTATTCGTAGTATTCCAACCATTATGGTATTCAAAAATGGTCAACTACTGAATAATTTGAACGGTGCGTTACCAAAATCACAATTTGATCAATGGCTAAATGAAACGCTTGAACAAACGAAATAACAGAAACTAAAGCATCTATTACCCAAGCTGATTTTTTATTTATTGTCGCGATGCTTCTGAAAGGGAGTGTCGGGCTGAAAAAAGGATAGTGATGTGATCACAATGAATGAAAAGCGCCATAATCATAATTCATAGGGTGACTTTGCGATAAAGCCAAGTTACTCATACGGTTAATCGATTGGTTTTAATAAGCAGAAAAGGACATCCAAAAGACCAAAGCGTACTTTGACTTTATGGATGCCCCGACTTAATGTCTCTTAGACAAATGCCTGTTATGCCTGTGGAGGTGTGCCTTCACAGTTAGAAACAACAGCATCAATTTGCACTAAAGCACCCATAGGGATAGCTGAAACACCCACAACTGTTCTTGCAGGAAGATCGCCTTTGAAGAAAGTCGTGTAAATTTCGTTTACAGCATCGATATCTTCAATATTTTTAAGTTGGATATTGATTTTAACTGTATCGTCCATCACATGGTCAACACTTTCAATAATTGCCTTAATATTATTTAGACATTGTTCTGCTTGCGCTTTTACGTCACCAGCAACTAATTCATTTGTTTTCGGGTCTACAGGTAATTGACCAGAAACATGGTTGTAGTGAGAGAAAGCTACAGTGTGTGAGTATGTTGCTTTTGGTGCATTTTCCGTATTGCTTGCTTCGATTACAAGTAGGCTTGTGTCTTCAGGAAGCTGTGGTGGCGTACCATCACCGTGTGATACTGATGTATCAATTTGAACTAAAGCACCCATAGGTAAAGCTGAAGCGTTAACTATTGAGCGTACAGGAACATAGTTCGGGTAAAATTTTGCACAAACTTCGTTTACCGCTTCAACATCAGCGATATCTTTAAGGAAGATAGTCGTTTTAACTACATCGTCCATTACGTGATCGATGCTTTCTAAGATTGCTTTAATGTTGTTTAAGCACTGTTCAGTTTGCTCTTTAACACCACCTTCTACCAACGCACCTGTTTTTGGATCGACAGGTAATTGAGATGCAAGGTTATTGTAGTGAGAAAATGCAACCGTTTGTGAGTATAGACCTTTTGGTGCGTTTTCTGTGTCTCTAGAAACTTTAATTAGAGCACAAGGAGCTTGTGGAGTAGTTCCTTCACCATTAGAGATAAGTGCATCAATTTGTACTAAAGCATCACTCATCGGTAATGCTGCGACTGCAACTACCGTACGTGTAGGAAGAGCACTTTGGAAGAATGCTGTATAAATTTCATCAATAGCTTCGATGTCTGAAATATTCTTAACGAAGATATTCAATTTAACAACATCGTCCATTACATGGCCGATACTTTCTACGATTGCTTTAATATTGTTTAAGCACTGTGTTGCTTGGTCTTTTACAGAGCCAACAACAATTTCGCCCGTTTTAGGATCAACAGGTAATTGAGCTGAAATATTATTATAATGAGAAAAAGCTACAGTTTGTGTAGATACAGAACTTTGTGGTGCATTTTCTGTGTTTCTTGAAAACTTAATGATATCGCCAGACATATAGATACTTCTCTTTAATAAATTTTATTTGAAGGAATAAACTAAGTGGCGCCATGGTAAGTGAAATTATTTAGGGGAAATGTGATAGGTATCAAAATATCATTTCACTAGAAATAGCTAATTGATAGAATGAATAGTCATTATACGATTAATTATCCACGAGTATGCGAGTAATCTGGCTGTTATGTCATTTTTTTTACGAATGATTCGTTAATTATGAATATAATCTCAGTAATTTAAATGCTCTATTAGCTTAATTTAATCCGATTTTGATACGTAGTTCACAATATTTTCATACAAACTCAAAAATAAGCTCCATTGACTCATTATTTATGTGGTTATAAATGCATAAATTCCCTGAAGTGTTTCACGAAGTTTATCTTCTTCGTAAGAAAATAAGCTGACGAGACATAAAACAATGCAAAAAACCTAAAAAAAAAACCACTAACAAGCACTTGATAAATATAGTGATATGATCATTTTGCTACTGCATGATAAACAAAATAAAAAACAGATAGAGCCTTTCCCCCAAAGGTCATTGACCAATGCTAAAAGGTAGTGATTGGCGGCAATCATTCTAACCCATCAGCACTGCACATACTGCCGAGCAGAGCCACCGGAAAGTGGAAGGTACGATTCATCAGTGTCTGGGATGGAATCTTACGAAGTAGCAAAGACCACATTCGCTAAGTTCTATATTCATTCCTCAGATCTTTTCCAACGTATTTTAAATAGCCTTATATACTTAAAAATACTCCATTGGATCACTTTAAGGCGGAACGAAATGCTGAAACATTTTCACTTTCAATCTTCTTCTATAATGTTATTCGCCTTATTCCTTGTCGGCTGTAGCTCAACCTCAGAGACAAGACCTGACCTAGCTGAGTACAGTTTTCTTGATTCAACCAAAAGCTTTCTCGAATTAAATAGCACCAGAAATAATGGTGCAGTGGTTGATAAAGGCAACTTTTATCCGAAAAGTGCGTATTCATTTAGCTATCGATATTGCGCTAATAGTTCGCAACAGGCGAAGAACGATGTTGCCGAATATCTCGACCTCGCAAAAAGAACATGTGATGCCAACATTGGGACGTTAGTTCATCAAGAAACGGCATCATGGTGTGTTTACAATGCAAATACCGTTGAAGAACGTCCTATTTTTTCAGCTCGTATTTCTAGCACAGAGCTGTGGGCTGACTTGTGTTTAGATGGGCCCTTTGTCACTTTACGAGTCATCGAGAATACCAATGCCCCCTCTAATGAATGGCTAAGTGCTGCTCAAGTACTAGGTTATCAACCCTACTCGATACATCGTACACTTATTAGCGATAGTAACGATCTAGGCAGCGCAGCGTATACATCGCAACCCAACGTGACAGTACAGCCTCAAGTATGGACAGAAGAAAGCCAATTTATTTATACCAATAAAGGACAAACAGTTTGTTTGTTTGAACAACCTAAAGGTTCGAGTTTAGGTCACACTTACCAAGGTGCAGTAATGCAGGCTTATAAAGGGCGAGTAAAAGTATTAGCAACAGCCAAGTTTAAAGGGGATATTCGGATCGCCCCCGCGCTTGAAAAAGTCGATTGGTATAGTGAAGCATACATAGATGCAGCGGCTAATTCTTGGTTCGTCTGTGGATAAGGTGGATGAGCGTATTATAAAACACGCTCAAAATGTATACATCCACCCGGTAAATCTTTTGTGTTACCGATTTGTTCAAACCCCATCTTTTGATAGAAAGAGGCAGCATAGAACGAAGAGTTTAATTTAACCGTTGATTGAGGTGAACAACGCTTACATACAGCTAACGCATGTAAGATAAGCTGTTTTCCAATACCTTGATGATGAAAGTCAGGATCGACAAAAAGATTAGAGATATAACAAAAATCTTTAATTAATATCGTGCCAACAACTTTACCGTCAACACGGTATATATAATGTGCTGTACTTTCTTGATGACACTTCCACCATAAGATCTCATCAACACTGCAGGCTATAAGCGAATCAGCCTCTGCATTTAATACATCGATACACGTTTTTATCGACTTACTAATTAACTTAATAATATCTGAAACATCTCTATCATTTACGGCTTCGATCAACGTTGTTTCTACTCATAATCCATAACTGAAAGGTAGTATCGCCTCATTGCCTTTAATTGTCCAAAACGGCATCACGATTAAGCTGATGTAAATGATGTCCCGTTTTTATCCACACGATACAATCAGTGCGCCCTGTTTTAACTGTCAGGTTTTCTCCCACCGGTAAACGTAACCAATCATGCTTGGTATAATTTACGCCACCATGATCGTATGCACCTTCAATAACCAATATTTCGATGCCCCCAGTATTTTCTAGCATGATCGTCGAATCTTGTTCCCAGCGTTCTAAACGCACCACTTCATGCTTAAAGCTGTGTAATGGTTGAATAGCAACACCCGTTCGCGCTTCATCTTTCACAAAATAATGTTGTTGGGTGTCAATATACACGGGTTGAGTATCCCCTTCTTGAAACTGCCCTAGTTTCACCAAAATCATACAGCCAGGTTCAACGGAAGGCGTATGAAATGTACCGGGAGGGTTTCTCATATACGTACCGATAGGATAACGGCCATGCTCATCGGCAAACTCACCATCTAACACTAAGAACTCCTCACCGCCATCATGAATATGGGATGAAAAGTAACTATTAGGTTCATAACGAACGATGGTTGTCGCAACAGCAATCTCACCACCATCACGCTCTAACATTTTTCGTTTTACTTCTTTTATAGGTGATGACGACCATTGTGACTGCTCAAAGAATGCATTCACTTTTTTCGTAAGATCGATATTGAGTTTCATGTGATTTCCTTTGAGAGGCTGACTTCTCTTTATTTAGGTACATCATTCATGTACAACCCTATCTATACGCATACAATAAACATCTATGCATAACGCATTCGGTATATAAGGAAGTTTGGCTTATTTTCGTATACTCAACAAATCATAACTTCTACACTTCCGATAAAGATTTTCTTTATCGGAAGTATGGTTAAAAGTCATTAATGGCTTTGGATTAAGCAAGAGCTGATTAAAAAGTAGTGAGTATAAGCAATGAAAAGTATCGCGCATTTGAACGGATTACGAGCTTTTGAAGCCTCTGCAAGGTATCTTAGTTTTTCTATGGCGGCAAAAGAATTGAACGTAACACCTGCGGCAATAGGTCAGCAAGTGCGGTTACTTGAAGAATGGTTAGACATAAAGCTGTTTAATCGCAGTGTAGTAGGAACAGCACGCTTAACACTTACCAAGCAGGCAGTTAAAGCGCTACCCGAAATCACACGAGGCTTTGAACACCTTTCAAGTGGGCTTTCCTTGTTGCAAAAGCCTGCTAATAATCATCTTCTCACTGTTACCGTAAGTCCTGCATTTGCAGCAAAATGGCTCTTAATGCGTATTGATAGCTTCCAACTTCAACATCCTGAGTTTGATTTACGTTTAGATACGAACACACGTACTGTCGATTATTTTTCAGAGGGCATTGATATCGGTGTACGTTACGGAAAGGGTAATTGGGCTGGGCTATCAGCGGCATTGTTAATGAAAGAAAAAGTCTTTCCGGTGTGCTCACCTGACTTGATTCAACAAGGGCTAAAGAAATCTAAAGATATACAACATTTTCCTCTACTGCATGATCAATCTTTACCCGAAGACTGTGGTTTTCCTACTTGGCAAGGGTGGTTAGAAAGTCACAATATAATGGGGGTAAACACCGAACGTGGGCTTCGTATCAATAACTCGGCTTCTGTTATACAAGCAGCAGTAAGTGGGCAAGGCATTGCGTTAGGTCGCAGTGTATTAGTAAAAGACGATTTAGATTGTGGCCGGCTTATTCGTCCTTTTGCTGATTCACAATTCCCAGTCGAGCTTGCGTATTACGTAGTATGGAAGCCTGAACATGATAATACTGAGAAAGTACAAGCTTTTAGGTTATGGTTACAACAGCAGGCAAAAGAAATAACCTAGCTCCCCATTTTAAAAAGTATATCTGTAGTTGCTGTTTTCTTTGTGCAAGTGCGTATAAGTGACTAATACTTAGTAATCGCTTACTCATTTTTCGAGCACACATAATGAAGACATCACCCGACAAAATAATGGTCGTTCTTGGTTACATGGGGCTTCTTCCTTTTGCGCTCAGTATTGTGTGTATTTGGTTTGATAAAACACTTTTTAGCCTTGCTCCTACAACAGTGTTTATTGCGTACAGCGCCGTTATTTTAAGTTTTCTTTCAGGTGTACTATGGGGAAATGCGATTGATCACATGAAACACTCTCTAAGCCGCAATGCATTAATTTTAAGTCTCCTTTTCGCCTTGATTGCTTGGGGAACACTACTACATTCGCCTGAAGTGTATGTAATTTCAATTCTGGTACTATTATTTGGTTTCGTGGCGGTATGGTTTTCTGAAATGAAAATAAGAGAAACAGAACATGAAGAAAATCCGAAGAATTACCAACAATTACGTAACCGATTAACAGCATGTGTGGGCTGTATGCATCTTATCGTACTGGTAAGTTAAACCTCATCGTTTCAACACTCATAAGTTCGCCGACTATCAAGGATAGAATAAATGACATTTACTCTTTTTTATGACGGAAGTTGCCCTTTATGTGTGGCTGAGATGAATAAGCTACGGGTATTGAATCATGCAGAACATCTGCATTTTGAAGATATCTTAGTGGAGGGCTTTACTGAGCGTTATCCAGATATTTGCATTATAGAAGCCAGTAATATTCTGCATGGCAAATTAGATTCTGGTGAGTTGTTATTAGGGCTAGATGCTACCCATAAAGCGTGGTCTTTAGTAGGGCACAAAAAATGGATAGGCATTTTACGTATACCAATTATCAAACCCATTGCCGATCAGTGCTATCTACTATTTGCGCGTAACCGCTATCGCTTTTCTTATTTATTAACAGGAAAAGCAAAATGTGACAGCGGTGGCACATGTGGTATTTCGTCACCACAAAAAAACAAGACAGTTAGCAATGCACAAGGTAATAATCCCTCAACCAACCAGAGGGCGTCTATTTCAGAGCAAGACACATAACGAAAAAAGGCTACCTATATAGGTAGCCTCTTAGAATTCTTTGATTCAGTCTTATGCTTTTTTAACAATAATCTGATCTGTTTCACGTGTTTGCTGAAACCAAAAACGCTTTCTGCCTGATGATTTAGACATGTTTGTACCCTTTTTAATATAATTTTGCATCAATATGCATGGAGCCTGAAACGATTTACTTATTTGATGTAATTATACGAAAGGAAACTTCAAGACATGAACTTATGAGGCAGATGTTGGAAATGTTTCTTATTGCACACGGTTGTATTACATTTAAATAGGTCTACTTTTAGGCCTGTTATTTACGATTGATCATTGTTTTACACTGAGCAATCGTAAATAAATGCTGGCTATAAGCCAGCATTACTTCGAAGAATAAATCTTCTAATTATAAAGCTACAACGTTTGCAGCTTGAAGACCTTTCTGGCCTTGTTCAACTTCAAAAGAAACCTTTTGACCTTCAGCAAGAGTTTTGAAACCCTCTGAAGCGATAGCACGGAAGTGAACGAATACGTCAGCGCCGCCGTTGTCTTGAGTAATGAAACCGAAACCTTTCTCTTCGTTAAACCACTTTACGATACCAGTTGTATTAGACATAATATGTCCCTTATAAAAATTCATTAAAAAATTCGCAGAGTTGCGATATTGCCAAGAAGTTGAATTATTAAATGTTACGTGAAGCTAAGGGAAACACTGAGGACAAAAACTGAAAGCAAATGTATCTTAGGGTTTAACTTTTACTTATGCTGCATTAATAACCCTGAACAACAGAGCGAGATGAATAATACCAGAACATCAGTTCATGTAAAGCGTTATTTTCAATTGAACACAAAAAATATCTCAGACGGGTTTTCCAGCAAAGCCTGCCGTGATAACACCATTTACGAACCCTTTCGCCGACAGGTGGAATTATTTCATTGCTGATGGGCTAAGACACGCATACCCACAACCTGTAATCACACCAGAAGTCATAACCAACATGGCGGAGCTTAATCATTACTGTACTCAAAATAAGTACACATCTCTGCCCTACACGGTCTTGTAAACGATAGTTCAATTAATAATAAAAATTACAAAGCTAAAAATATGACTGCAAAATTCACTTAAATTTTATTGTTATACTCAAGGTAACCTGGGTATATTTATACAGAGCAAATTAAAACTGCCTGCTTAACCTTTAAATAAAAGTTCAAGCAAGCAGTTTTTATTTTTCAAGCAGAAGATTATCTATTATTAATAATAGATAATACCTTCTCCTTGGGTCACTAATGTACCAGCTTCATTCTTCAATATTTTATCTAAGTCAAATAGAGAACCAATGGCTGAATTGCCTCGTCCTGTTTCCACGAATTTACAAACAGCATCGATCTTTGGCCCCATAGAACCAGCAGGGAAAGTAAATTCAGATAAACCAGCAGGCGTTGCCTGTTTCATTTCAGCTTGATCTTCTTTTCCATAATTACGGTAGATTGAGCCATCTGTTAAAATGATAAATAAATCAGCATCGAGTTTTTCTGCTAACAACTCTGCAGTCAGATCTTTATCGATAACACATTCAACCCCAGTGCTTTTTCTGTCTTCAATACTGACAGGAACTCCACCGCCACCACAAGCGATGACTAAATTACCCGCTTTTAATAAGGTTTCAATCTGTTGTAATTCAACAATATCTTTTGGCATTGGTGATGGAACAACGCGACGATAGTATTCTCCATCAGGTTTGAACATCATTGGTGATGACGCCATGATCTCTTCAGCACGCTCTGCTGTATATACAGGACCAACAAACTTCGTTGGGTTTGCAAATGCAGGGTCTGATTTACTAACTTCTGTCTGTGTAACCAAGGTCGCTATCGCTAAAGAATCATCAACGTTACGTAATTCTTGTTGCAGCATATAGCCAACCATACCGCATGTCTGCGAACCTAACACATCCATAGGATATGGTGTAGTTTCAGGCGAGTACTCTTGATATGCTGAGTTCTGCTCCATTAATAAACCTACCTGAGGTCCATTTCCGTGCACAACGACAATCTCATGCTCTTTAGCTATTGCTGCAATACTTGCTGCTGATTGTATAATATTCTTACGTTGATTCTCGGCAGTTAATGCTTGGCCTCTTGCCAATAAGGCATTGCCGCCTAATGCTAATACTATGCGCATATGATCGTATCTCTCTATATTTTAATTATTATATTTGAATTTAATTCCATTAAATATTAACTTTAGTAATCACTGTCACTTTATAAGTTAATTATTTTTATAATGAATTTAACCTATCACAACACGTTGTTATTAATTATTTTTTAACCTTGCAGTTAAAAAACAATTAATCACTTTAAATGCTTGCGTAATTAATATGTCGCTATAGTAGGGTAAAAGAAATGTCGGAAATGTGACAAATATCAAGATATACCATCACTAGAAACAACCTGAATTAATTAGAACTATTCATTATTCGATTAAATATCCAGTTTTTTTCACACAATCTCACTTAGGCGGTCTATTTTTTATGATTGATTCGTCACTAGTGAATATTATCTCAGCCATCTTCTTTTCTATTCATTGGTATTTTGTTAAATATTGATAAGTTGATCACGATATTCATACCGTGCACCAATATCAGGTTAGCAGATCATCAACAATAGTGATTTTTATTGTGTAATTGCAAAAAGCATGGATACAAAAAAGCCGTGAAAATTCACGGCATTTTGCAATATTGTTTTAAACAGTAATACCTATCTAGCGATTGATCATTTGATCACGCTCTGGTCCGACAGATACCATCTTCACAGGTACACCCATTAGCTCTTCAATACGTAATACATATTTCTGTGCGGCTAATGGCAAGCTTTCAAATGTACGGCAGCCTGTAATATCTTCATCCCAAGCTTCTAATTGCTCGTAAATTGGCGCAAGAGTCGCAGTTTGAGGCCAAATTGGGTTTTCACAGTGTTCACCATCATAAGCAACACAAATCTTAAGATCTGCCATGCCGCTTAGGCAGTCAATTTTAGTTAAAGCAACCTCTGTCGCTGCCTGCAGATCAACACCATTACGCGTTGCGACTGCATCAAAATAGCCCATATCACGTGGGCGACCAGTTACTGCACCATATTCGTTGGCAGCTTCACGGAAGTTATCTTGTTCAGTCATTGCTGTAATTAGCGTACCAGTACCCACAGATGAACTAAATGACTTGGCAACAGCAATAACACGCTCAGGACGTAACGCGGGTAAACCACTACCAATACCAGCATAAGCAGCTGTCACATTTGATGATGTTGTCCAAGGGTATTCACCAAAAACAAGATCACGACCAGCACCAAGCTGGGCTTCAAACAATAGCCCTTTGTCTTGCGCTTGTAAGGCTTTTAGCGGCTCTGTAACGTTACAAATAGCATCTTGCCAAGGTGCTGACACTTCTAATAACCACTCTGTCATTTCTTCTGCCGTTTGGCTAAATTCAAATGACGGGTACAAAGCTTTAAGTTGCGGCAACTTCCAATCTAGCATGAACTTAATGCGCTCAAGCAGTACTTCTGGTTGCTTAAGCCAACCGACCAAGATACCTTTTTTCATTACTCGGTCGCCATAAGCGGGTGCTATGCCCTGACGTGTTGAACCATATGCGCCATCACCTAAACGCTCTTCTTCTAGCGTGTCTTCAATAGCATGGAGTGGAAGACAAAGTGTTGCACGGTCGGAAATGCACATTTTAACATTTACGCCGGCAGCTTTAACTTCTGCTAATTCTTCAGTTAAAGGCGCAGGGCTTATCACCATGCCAGGACCTAGCACCGCAATGCAGTCAGGATTGAACACGCCGCTTGGCAGTTGGTGTAATTTAAATGTTCCGAAGTCATTAACAACGGTATGGCCAGCATTGTTACCGCCTTGAAAGCGAATACTTGCAGATGCATCACCTGCCAAATAATCTACGATACGACCTTTACCTTCATCACCCCAGTTAGCACCAACAACAACAATAGACGACATGATTCATTCTCCTCAAAAGCGAAGTGCCTATCCTATTCCTTAAGATTGAATATGAAAAATTAATTATAATTATCACCTTGATAAGAATTCCATATGGGATTATGGTGCAGATGTTCAAATAACAGATAGGTAGTCACATGCTAGATATCCATTGGTTAAACACATTTGTTACCCTGGCCAAGCTTGAACATTTTGGTAAAACAGCCATTAAACTGCATATGACTCAGCCTAATGTTAGCCTTCATATCAAACAGTTAGAGAAGAGTACGCATGTAAAACTGATTGAACGAAATCCATTTAGATTGACCCAAGCGGGCGAACGTTTACTGCAAAGTGCACAAAATACTTTAATGGAATTGCAGACTTGTCAGGCTGATTTGAATGCCATCAATGATTTAAGCCAAGGCACATTGACCTTAGCTGCTAGTGATATCATTTCACGTTTATTGTTGATCTCGCCTTTTCAATCTTTCAAAAAAGAATACCCCGGCATTGATCTATCGTTACTCAACACGACCTCAGCCCAAGCAGCCGATTTAGTGAAAAGCGCTAAAGCAGATCTCGGTTTTGTTATTGCTCAAAAAGAAAGTCAGCCTCTCCACTTCACTGAATTACATCAGGTGAAATGGTGTGCATTAGGTAATGGGTTAAAAGAATGGCAACAAGGCAATACACAACATGCAGGGGCTCAACAAGAAGAGCCCACCCTTATTCTATTAGGGCACGATACCAGAACGCGTGACTTGATTGATTTGGCACTGCCAAGCCTGCAATTACCCAGCTATCGCGTCATGGAAGTTGGCAGTGTTGATGCACAAATCGACTGGGCAGAGGCTGGTTTTGGTGTTGCGATCGTTCCTGCTTTTTCTCTGCACCCGAAGCTAAACCTTCAAACAACCATAACCCCGCTACCCGACTTCCCAACCACCAGCCTAGGATACATTGTTCGTCAAAACCAAGTGCTTTCACGTGCTATCAAACAACTGTTGCACTGGGTCGATGAAGAAATACAGCGCTCGCAACATAGCGCGTAAATTTAATGGATTTGGTATCATACACAAAGAAAAACGCCTCTGTCCGAGTAACGAACAGAGGCGTTTTAGTATGTTTCTTGAGAAATATACCTAAGTAACTTTATGCTGCTTTAATATCCGATGTTCCGTCTTTATCATTAAAGGGCTTTTTTGTATCACTATCAGTCTCTTCGTCAGATGCTGTGCTTTGTTCACTCAGAACTTCAGCTAAAGTTGAACGCGACAATCGCCCTTCCACTTCACCCTCTGCATTCAATACTGGTAACGGGTGATCGCTCTCTAGTGTTTCAGGAATCACCGCTTCCAACAATGCATCTGTTTGTACTGAAGGTACGTCTTCTAACATAGATTCATCAATCGCATTGCCATAATCTGCTTTCTCAACATTTTCGAGCGTTTCTTGCGTGATAACCCCTTGGTAGCCCTCATCGTTAATGAAGTAACCGTAATCATCTTTAGCTTTACGCATTTCCGCGACGGCTTCACCAATTGTTTCAGCCGAAATTCTCACGACTTGTGGTTTCATCACTGTTTCTACCGTCAAGGCACGTGCACGGTTAACGTCCTTAACAAATGCTTCTACGTAATCATCTGCTGGGTTCAACAATATATCGACTGGCTCACCTTGCTGAACCAATACACCATCACGTAAAATGGCAATTTTATCGCCCAAGCGCAGTGCTTCATCTAAATCATGAGTAATAAATACGATCGTTTTATGCAGCTTTTCTTGTAGCTCAATAAGCTGATCTTGCATCTCACTACGAATCAGTGGGTCGAGCGCTGAAAAAGCTTCATCCATTAACAAAATGTCTGCATCAGTACATAAAGCACGGGCTAACCCCACACGCTGTTGCTGTCCACCCGATAACTGTGATGGATACTGGCTTGCGTACCCATTTAAGCCTACAGTCTCAAGCCATTCATGAGCGCGAGATTCCCAGTCATTTTTACTCAAGCCTTGAATTTGCAAACCATAACCGATGTTTTGCAGTACAGTACGATGCGGCATCAATCCAAAACGCTGGAATACCATCGACATTTTATGACGGCGGAAATCTTGTAGCCCTTTTTCATTTAGGCTCATCACATCAGTACCCGCAATTTCAATCACACCTTCAGTAGGATCAATCAAACGGTTAAAGTGACGAATAAGCGTCGATTTACCCGATCCCGACAAGCCCATGACAACGAAGATCTCACCAGGATTTATATCCAGATTGATATCACACAGCCCAACGGTGTGACCCGTTTCAGCCAAAATATCATCTTTCGATTTCCCTGCTTTCACTTGTTTCAACACGGCTTTCGCATTGGGTCCAAATACTTTATACAGATTTTTAACCCGAATAAGCGGTGTTGTTTGTGATTTATCCGTCATGTTAGCGACCTCCTAAATGCTGTTGGGTACGCTTTGCATAGCTCTGAGAAATACGGTCAAAAATGATGGCTAATGCCACAATCGCTAAACCGTTAAGTAAGCCTAAAGTAAAGTATTGGTTAGTAATTGATTTAAGTACAGGTTGCCCTAATCCTTTAACACCTATCATTGAAGCGATAACAACCATGGCGAGTGCCATCATGATAGTTTGGTTGATACCCGCCATGATATTCGGCATAGCCAACGGGATCTGCACGCCAAATAAGCGCTGCATAGGGCTTGCTCCGTAAGCTGTGGCCGCCTCAAGCACTTCTTCATCCACTAAACGAATACCAAGGTTAGTCAGACGAATAACAGGCGGCACTGCATAGATCACCACGGCAATCACACCTGGTATTTTACCAATACCCAATAACATAACGACTGGGATCAAATACACAAATGCGGGCATAGTTTGCATAATATCGAGCATCGGCGTAACAACTGATTGCACCCTATTGGATCGCGCCATTGCAATACCAATGGGTATTCCCACCCCAATAGCGACCATGGTTGAGACTAAAATAATACTCATAGTACGCATGGTATTATCCCACATCCCAAACACACCAATGAGTGAAAAGGCGACAACAACACCAACGGTTAATTTCCAAGAACGGCTCGCCATAAACGCAAAGCCGGCCAACACACCAATAACAATCCACCATGGCGTGCCTAATAAGAGTTTTTCAAACCAGATAAGGAACGATAACAGAGGGTCGAAGAAGGCTTCGATATTGTCACCGTATTCACGAGAAAAGGAGCGGTAAGCCCCATCGAGAGTTTTACGAATTTCGAGCAGTTGATAGCGATCAAGCTGCGGAATTTCCGTTAACCATGATTTATCTGACATAACAATTTCTTCCCTAGAAATGCAAAAGCCCGACAGTCAATTGTCGGGCTCTATAAAGGTTTACAGATCAGCTAATGCTTTCTTCACTTTGTCCGCTGTTTCAGGACTTACCCATTTCATCCAAATATCTGAGTTTTCATTCAAAAATTGTTCCGCGGCAAGCTCACCATCAGCTTGGTTATCTTCCATCCATGCCAATAATGCATTCATTTTCGCATTGGTAAAGGCACGTGTAGATAGGTATTCCATCGCAGCTGGAGCACGCTTCGCAAAGGTCTCTGTCACAACAGTATCAACGGGGGATGGTGGGTACATCGTCACTTTTGGATCTAAGCAATCTTCGTTCGTAGTACAGTCTTTGAATTGCTTTTCATCAACGCCAGAACCAAAATCGACTTTCACCATTTTGTATTTACCCAAAACAGCTGTCGGAGCCCAATAATAACCAAACCATGCTTCTTCACGTTCATATGCTTTGGCAATCGAGCCCGATAAACCAGCACCTGAACCCGGATCAATCAAATCAAAACCAGATTTATCCAGTTCTAGAGCATTGAATAAATTGCCCGCAGAGATCTGACAGTTCCACCCAGCAGGGCAAGTCAAAAAAGCAGATTTATCTGGGTCTTCTGGGTGCTTAAACAGTTTAGCGTTAGCTTTGATACCCTCTATAGTGGCTAGAGTCGGATCTTTTTTAACCATATACTCTGGCACCCAAAAACCTTCTTCACCACCTTCAGATAAGCTGGACCCCGCATAACGAATACGTCCTTCTTCAACACCTTTGTCGAGAGCCGCTTTCATCGAGTTACTCCAGAATTCTGGCGCAATATCTGGCTGCCCTTTCTCGATCATAGATGCCCCTGTTGGCATTGTATCGCCCGGCACCAATTCAGCATCACACCCATAGCCGTGATCTAAGATAAAGCGATCCACATTGGCAATTAATGTTGCAGAATTCCAATTCATATCTGCGATGGTCACTTTGCCACACTCTTCCGCAGAAACGGTGAACGACGCAGTGGCTAAAACAAGTGATGCAGCAAGAATTTTACGCATAAAAATATCCTTATTTAAGGGTTTCATTCCTTACAAACCTTTCAATAGCTTACATGAATACAATCAAATTGCATCAAACATATTTTGTCATCTAACCAATTATTAGCGATAAATTTGAAAAAACCAGTGAATTAGCGCACCACTTCACAAGAAAGCAACAAAAAAATGTTTAGTGCTGTAATATTTACAGTTATTAATAATATCCACTTTAGCCCCGCCATAATCAGCCGTATTGACAGAAAGCATATGTAAATTCACGGCTAAAGCTCAGTCATTCAACAAGCGAGTGAGTGACAATCTAAATGTTACAAAAACAAACTCATTATTTGTCGAGTCTGTCACATTTTTTGATTAGAATAGGCTCATTAGTATTTTCTTACTGTGGATGAATAACATGTATAAACTGGTTGCATTAGATATGGATGGCACCCTACTTAATAGTCAGGGGAAGATTTCTGAAAAAACAAAACAAACCATCGCGGCAGCACGTGAAAAAGGCGTAGTGGTGGTATTAGCGTCTGGCCGTCCGCTAGAAGGAATGACCGATGCTCTCAATGAATTAGGCATGACCAGCAACGACGATTACGTTTTATGCTACAACGGTTCATTAGTTCAACGTGTAGAAAGCCAAAGTGTTATTCGCAGCCAGTTATTACTAGGCAGTGATGCAAAAAACATCGCTAGCCTAAGCCATGATTTTGGTGTTCACGTACACGGATTTTCTCGCCGTCAAGGTTTAATCACGCCAGAGAACAACCACTACACCCAACATGAAGCGACCATCAACGGTCTTGATATTACTGAAATTGATTTCGCTGAATTAGATAATAACGAAGAAATCTTAAAAGTGATGATGATTGATGAGCCAGAGCTATTATCAAAAGCTATCACTCAATTGCCTGCAGCACTATACGATCAATACACCATCGTACAAAGTGCACCATTTTTCTTAGAGTTTATGAACAAGAACAGCAATAAAGGTGCAGGTGTAAAAGCGTTAGCTGAGCACCTAGGTATTGATGCTAGTGAAGTCATTTGCATGGGCGATGCGGGAAATGACCATCACATGCTGGAATATGCAGGGCTTGGTATCGCCATGGGTAACGCAACCGACGATACCAAAGCGATTGCGAATTATATTACTGACAGTAACAATGATGATGGTGTTGCTAAAGCAATAGACAAATTTATTCTTAACGCTTAAGTATGAATTGATTACATAAAAGTGAAGGTCGTGACTCACAATAGTATTGAACCTTCGCTTTTATTCTTCTTTACCCTCTCAAAATAATCAATTTTAACCATTGTTAGAAAATGTCTAACTCTGTATTTTCTATCGTGAATCAATCTATTAACCATTCGTATTATATTTTATTCCACTATGCTTATTTAAAACATAGGGTGACACTTAAGAGAGTGGAGTGAAAATGTCTGACGAGAACATGCCTAAGGTGCAGGTCGAGCCAAGGGAAAGGATCGCATCAAAACCAGAAAAACCCAAACGTGTCAAAAAAGTTCGAGCCAAAAAAGAGAAATCCCCTCCCAATAAAGTAAAACGCTTAACAACGTTTGTACTTTCTTTATGTCTTGGTTTATTCGTTTTCTATATTGCCGCCGACCGCATTATTCCCTCTACAGATATGGCACGTGTTCGTGGCTTTGTTATTCCCATGACACCTTTAGTCTCAGGTCGGTTGGCCGAAGTCGCGGTAGAACCCAACGAAATTGTTAACCCTGGCGATATTTTGGTGAAAATTGATTCTGCTGATTATGAACTTGCGATTCAAGAAGCAGAGCAAGGGTTAGTCAATGCAGGGAAAAGTGTTGGCGTACAAACAGCATCTATTGCTTCAGCCCAAGCCAAATTAACCGATGCATTAGCTAATCAAGCCCACTTACGTGCACAAGCCACACGTATTTTGACCATGGAAAAAAAAGGTATTGTTTCGAAATCTGATGCTGATAAAACACGCGCTTCACTTGCCAGTGCTAAAGCACAAGTAGAAGCCGCGCAAGCTGGTATAGAACAAGCAAAAAAACAGCTTGGCTCAACCGGTAATGACAATAGCGAAGTAAAATCAGCATTATTAAAATTACAAAAAGCACAACTTGATTTAGACCGTACGGTTATTAGAGCGCCAGCGATTGGTGGCGTAACAAACTTCCGTTTAGATGAAGGTTTTTACGCCCAAGCAGGCCAACCTTTATTCACTTTTGTTTCTGGTGAAGACGTTTGGATTGATGCCTATTTTCGTGAAAATAGTATTGGAAACATAAAAATTGGCGATAGCGTCGATATCGTTTTGGATTATGCTCCCGGTCGTGTTTTTGCGGGGAAAATAGCAGGAATTGATTGGGGGATCAGCTGGGGTGAGAATGAACAAGCAGGTAAACTCGCGGCTGTTACATCTCAAACAGGCTGGCTACGGCAGACCCAGCGCTTTCCGGTGACGATTCGATTTGATGATGAAACAGCCCGAGGTTTTCGTCGAGTGGGCGGACAAGCCGACATCATCGTGTATACCGAGCAATCTTCAATCATGAATACGTTTGGTCAAGTATGGATTCGTATAATGAGCTGGTTATCTTATGTCCGATAACAGCCATGAACTTGTTGCTGATATACACACTCCTCCCACGGAACAAGCCATAGCTCAACGTCGTATTTTTCGTTACGTTATAGGGCTTGTTACCGCGTGTGCTTTGGCATTCGGCATTGGGTGGGGGCTGTCTTTTGTTGCGCCTGTCTTTCTCGCTAAATTTCTAGTCGATCACCAAAAGCCAACCTCTCATACAATCAGTCAATTACTCTTAGCAATGACGGTAACCGTACTCATTGGCTTATCTGTCAGTGCCGGCATCACTCAGTATCCGTTGCCTTTGTTATTGCTACTGAGCTTACTGATGTTCACAGCCTATTACCTATTCATGGATCCACAGTGGAATTTTTTCGCGACCATTTTAATGATCGCGGTAATGCTACTGCCTTTCATGGGCATAATATCACCAGGTTTGGCTGTTTACATAGGTGTGGGATTAGCTACGTCTGGAGTGGTCGCTGTATTGCTGTTTGGCTTACTTCACCTCGCATTACCTGATATAGCCCCCGTTAACAAGGAGCAAGTACAACCCGCTCCCTCGCTAACACATGACCAACGTGTATTCGAATCCTTAAAAGCCTTAACCATTTCTTTTCCCATTATCGCCTATTTTTATTATTTCCAAATAACTGGTGCAATACTCACCATGGCATTCATTGGCCTTTTATCATTGCAGACCGCGGGGCAGAAAAGTGTAAAAGTGAGCATGTTTCTGCTACTGACTAATATAATCGGTGGCTTAGTGGCTATTGTGTATTACGAGCTACTTGTTATGGTTCCGCATTTCTTATTCCTGCTCAGTCTTATTGTGCTGATTGGTTTGTTATTAGGTACAAAAATCTTCAACGAACCAGCCAAAGCCCCTATCTGGGCTGGTGTAATGTCGGCATTGCTGGTTTTAATCGGCTCAACTGTCGCTTCAGATAGCAAGTTGATGGACGATAACTTTTATATGCGTATCGCACAGATCATGATGGCAAGCATTTATATGATTGTGGTGTCGTTTATCTTAGATAAGTGGCAGTACAAACAGGAAGTAAAAGAGTGCTCTAAGTAAAGTTGATTTGGAGTAAACCCCTACCTTATTGGCAAACTCTAAACGTAAAAAGTCGCTAACAATATAGCGGCTTTTTTATATGTCTTTAAGCTTATACCAATCAAGACAAGTATCTGACCATCTACTTATCCAGAATGGTATTAAACCAATTATTCGACAAACTCTTTGCTTATGGTTGATGCCTACTGGTTAGCCAACCCTTTTTGCAACATTGGTCCGGCAGAGATCTCTAAAATCTTTCGGCGTCAAACTGGTATGGCGTCTGAAGAATTTGGTCATATTCGTTGCCTCTTTAAATCCTAGCAACAGCGAGATATCCAGTATCGAATACTGACTAAAGGCCAACAAGCGTTTTGCCTCAAGCAAGACTCTGTCATCAATTAATTCTTTAACACTGCGACCTGAATAATCTTTCGCAATTTTATCGAGCTGTTTGATACTTTTGCCCATTGTTTTTGCCAAATCCCCGACGGAAGGGCGTTGGCTAAAAACTGTTTCGATATGCTTTTTTAATACGTGATAATTAATATTTTTTTGACACAAACTGGTGTTATTACACAACGCTTGATAGTTAGGTACTATTTCTTTTAGCATAAGAGCACGCATTAAATTTCTAATAATTTCATCTTTATAGCTACTACCTTCACGGTGGTACTCTTGGTCAATTTGGTCAAATAAACCACCGAGATTATCTGCTGTTTCAGTAATACAATTAACTTCTTCAACCGCAGTTGCCATTACTTCTTGGTAGGGATCGTCACCCCCCGAGTGTAAAAACTCATTACTAAAAGAAATGACGTACCCTTCTACACTGCAATGTTCAGAAAAATGATGGACTTGATGCTTACCCAAAGTGAGCAGTGTACCTGGCTTTAATTGATACCTTTTGTAATCAATAAAATGATAGCCATCCCCCTGAGTTATATAAACCAAGGCGCTAAACCGTAAACGGTGTGGTTTACCGATATAGAGCTGATCTCGTTGCTGATAGAACGTCGCGATAGTGTTAAAAGAAAGCTCTAAATTAACACTCACATCGTTGAGCAATACTGCGGGAATATCTTTATTTATCACGATCATCCTAATAAAAAAGAGGCAACCCATGCCTCTTAGGTATCCTTCCTAATGTCATCAATAACTTAATAGTTCAGTTCTGATAACTCTGTTGCGACTTTTTGGTAATCAATCTCGATATCAGGTTTGATGGTTGCTTCTACCTCAATACTGAAAATGTACAGGGGCTTATTTTGCTTAGCAAGGGTACGTTGTGTCACAACACCTCCCCACAAGTGGGCAAGAATCAATACCGTTGAAACGCAGTAAAAAACATAAACTAGCGTTTTTCTCATCACTCACGTCCTCCAGTCTTGCTCTGGCATTGACCATCTTCAGTTTGCTTTCGTTGTTGACGGTGTTGTTTTGCTCGTTTTTTTTGTATCTGTTTAAACCATGATTTATTGAACGTCAAAAAGTCAGTCATCGCATTAATTGGGCATAACGTCTGACACCACGGTCGACGAACCACCAATGATGTTAATAAAATAACAATTGTCAGAACAAAAAGGTACATAGTCCCAATCATGCCAAACATAATACCAAACGGCTCGTAAGAAAATGCGACCGGATTACGGAAGTATGCGCCAAGGCACAATGTCGTTAGTAATAATACGCGAGGGAACCACAACAAAAATTCGTTTTTGATTGTGGAGGATTTTGCATTACCGACCTTCGCTAGGCATTGCTGCACCGCACCGAAAGGACAGATATTCTGACAATAGACATTTCGGTTGTAATACAATATGTATACGATGCTTAATAGGATCAAGATTAAAGGCGTGTAATTCGCGAGACCATATAGCCAAGCACCAGAAATCACCATACCCATTGTGGATGCGGTATACAGCGTTGCTGAATAAAAACCGAATACCCCCATTGAGATAATAAGCACGACCCAGTTGATCATCACTTTCTTTTTATTTCGGGTTCTGCTTGCCCACACCGCGACACCAAAAAAGACTAATGCGACTAAGTCTAACCACTGCAGCGAAGAAAAAATACTTTTCGACTCTGACAAGGTATAGCCGTAGATTTGCTCACGAACAGGCTTCGCAGCATGCTCAACCGCATCCATTAAGGCAGTTGAAGTTAGGGTCGCGCCTGTCACGCTATCAAACGTGATATTGGTATCAATATTTTGACCTAAAATACCGTCAGCAACCCCACTCTGCATGACTTTGTCTAAATAGGTTGAAGTCTCTTTTGAATCAAAAATTGCCAGTGCTTGTAATATGCCCGTTGGTGAAATATTAATGCCCGCGACCATCTCGCCGCCATAGCCAATGCCGCTTCCAACACTTATCCATTCAACTAGATTACTTTCATTATCACTTCGTATCATACCTTGGAAGGTATTAGATTCTGCTGGTTCAAGTTGCTCCGATTGAAGGGTTAAATAAGATAATTGAGCCTGTTGATTATGTTGACTCCGATCACCCCCTAAATACCAAAAGACAGCAAACAGTAAAATTGAAAGTACACTAATAAACTTATCAAATACTTTTGATTTTGATTTCGAAGACGTTTTTTTCATCATATTTTATTATCCCCATATTATGACAATACGGGGATATACCTTATTCACTAATGTTAATGCTTAAATCCTTCGGTTTCATTGCAATCAAAAACCGTAATAACAATGCACCAGCAATGATTAACAGCGTTCCCGCAAAACCGAGTAAATACCAGCCAGCTAAGCCTTCGTTCTCACCCAATAAGGTAAATGCACCCGCAATGGTCAACATCATCGAGAACCACCAACCACCGACTAAGCACCATTTCCAACCCTTCATTCCCAGCTGATATTCTTTAGCCCATTGATTTGCCCCAGCAAACACTAATATTTGCAGTGCGCCTAATCCCATCCAAAATAGCGGGTCTAATACCGTTGATTGTGGAAACATTAAAATCCCTCCCAGTTTCCGTCATATTCCCAAGTTTTAGTGACTTTCAAATAATTTTCACTACGTAGCCATTCTGGTGGCTGGTGATAGCCAGCAAATCGCCCGCCATTCCAATCACCGTGAAACGCTTCTGCATCGGGGTAATAAAAGAAGTTATGCTGCATCGCTAGCAGCGCTTTACGTGTAGCGCCGGTAGGGTCTCGCGGATCCGCCTCTTTCACCAACGCGTGTATCCAGTTGTTTTTACGGGTATAAGGACAAACGGCGATACACACACGACAGCCCATCCCCGTTTCAGTTGGCCCTTGGCGCCATAACTTCCAGCAGCCATCTTGGTTAAAGGCAAACTTACGATAACCACGAACCACTGCATCTGGTTTATCGGCATGGCTAATTGATCCACTTGGGCACGAATCAGCGCAAATCTTACACTCTTCACAAAAGTGCTGAACTTTAGTATTGATAGGTTTATCGGCTTCAAGATCAAGATCGGTGATCACCGCTGCTAATCGAATATTTGGCCCCAGCTCTGGCGTTAGTAAAATGCCATTGCGCGCTGCTTCCCCCATACCCGCTTGAATAGCAAGTGGTGGCACAATGATCTCGTAATCAGAACCGGGCCATTGAGGTCGCGCAGCATAGCCAAGCTCACCTAAATAAGCGGCCATCAAACCAGCTGCATTTTTGGCTCTAAAATAACCATCATACGAGGTAGAATAGCCAATCGCCGCATACATTGGATCCCAGTTCATCGGCGTACCAAAAACAATGACATTTTTCCAGTGCTTGGGAATCGACTCATCCCACTCAGGCATGCCGCGCATGGTATTTTTAAACACAAAATTGGGATCCATTTTAGTGATCCCGACAATGCTCATACCAAATTTAAACGCCATTTTTTTGATCAAATCAGAGGCATGTTGAGGCGACTTAAATTCCTGCTGCTCCCTTTTTACCCATTGAAAATCCACTTCATCTGGATGGCCGTTTGGCTTTGGTGGGAAATTACTGTACAGCCCACGCATAAAGGCAGCCGAATGGGCCCAACCTAGGGCAAATTGATCACGGTGCTTTTCGACATTTTGATCATGCTTCACTTTTTCACTAAAAGATTGGTACATGTCATCCCAACGTTCTGGATAGCGCGAGTAATACTCTCTTATTCGTGCATCCGGAATTGTTTTCCAATCGGTCGTGGGTACCCAGCCATCTTTCATTAATGTAGAAAGCACGCCAGTACGGTGAAATAAGAAATCACTCCACTCAGGACGTACCAGTTTGCCTGCCACTTCTAACGTTGGCGCGCTATCAACCCGGAAAGGTTCACGATTAAAGAACATGTCTTTACCCGCTTCCGTTCGGCCATACCCCACATTAGCATCAGGATCGCGGCCAAGAGCAAAACCAGCGCCTGCCGATGCACCAACTGTAACCGCAGCAGCGGCTACGCCTCCCATCTTTAGAAAATTACGGCGCGAAGGGTTATCTGCACCTTCTATTGTGCTATTTTTAGATTTCACTATTGCTCCCCAATACTAGCTAATTACACTCACAGCAATACTATTTTGCTGTCTGATCTCATTCATTTGGTCGCGATAAGTGCTGCTATAGTGCGTTGATAGCTTGTTAAGCTCTGCCATCACACACTCAGCATCTAACCACTGTTTGGTGTGGTAATAGGTAAGAAAAAGCTGCTCAAGTAGCTCGCTGTCATGTGGGTCAAACACCAATAGGCATTTTAAATCGGGCTCTAATACGCTCCACTGATGAGCGCCAATTTGAGCTTTTATTCTTAAATGCAACACATCGTAAGAGTCAGGGGTATTACTGAGGTAATGGTTGAAGGCGGCAATGGCTTCTTCATAACGTTGACATTGAAATGCTGAAATGCCACTTAATCGAACCAGTTCCATGGATGTAATTTCATTATCAATCGATAATTGGATCCAGCGCTCCGCTTGTTCTGTATTTTTAAGCGCTAAATACGCACTGATCGCAGTGATGTAAGTCGCGACAATCGTTTTATCCAAGGTGAGCACTTTTTCACAATAATTAGCCGCTTGTTTAAATTCACTATCTTGGTAATAGCAGCCCGCTAAATTTTGATAACCGCCAGATAATTCAGGTGCAAGCGCAATAACCTGTTCAAACATTTCGATTGCCGCCGCATTTTCACCGGTATAGATGTGATTAAAACCAAGGTGGTTAAAACACATGTAACTATTAGGGTTAGACTTTATCCCATCTTCAAACATTGCTCGGGCATGCTCATGATCCCCTAACTGCTGATAGATAAGTCCAGCCTTTAAACTAAATTCATCATTAGATAACTGAGTTCGAAAATGATTAATAACCGCTAGCGCAAGCTGACATAACTTAGCCGACATTAAGATGTTATAAGCGGTATCGAACTGGTTTAGCGACAAATTTCCACGACGAATGATATCGCTAAAAAAAGCAGTGAATGCTTCATGTTCTAACCAGTCATTCTTATTTTTATCCTCACCGCTATATACAGTACTAAACTGACTTTTAATAAAGTTATATTTATAATTCAGGTTATCTTCGATATTACCCTCATATAAAAAGCCGCCAGTTTTTTCCTGAAGGTATTGATAGAGTTCTAGCCACTTTGTATCCATCATGTCGTTACGCCAAATCATTTTGAATAATGTTATGGTACGTACAAATAAAGTGGTCAAAAGGTCAAAAAATACCGTCAACCGATAGATAACCTCCCTTTCTTTTAATTATTGATAATGATCAAATTTTATTGAGCACTCTTATACCAATATATAAATCTGCTTAATTGTTTTGTTTTTATATCTCATTGATTTGATCAATTATTAGTTTATAACGACATTGCACAGACCTTCGGTACGGGCAATGTGCTTTCGCTTCGCTCAGGTGAACCCTGTCTAGGATTCTGCATCCCTATCTTATTTAGCAAACCCCAGGTGTAAAAAAACCGCTAACAGAGTAGCGGTTTCTTTGAATATGGTGGAGTGTTCTGAGTAAGGTGGATTTGGAACAAATTCCTCTTACCACATGCGCAGATGCAAAAAGGGCGCTGATAAATCAGCGCCCTTCTCTAAATGTGGCGGAGAGATAGGGATTTATTACTCGCAAGCTCGTACCCTTCGGGCTATTGCCTTTTCGCACCTTCGGTACGGGCAATGTGCTTTCGCTTCGCTCAAGTGAACCCAGTCTAGGCTTCTGCATCCCTATCTTATTGGGTAAACTACAGACGTAAAAAAGCCGCTAACAATGTAGCGGCTTCTTTGAATGTGGCGGAGAGATAGGGATTTATTACTCGCAAGCTCGTACCCTTCGGGCTATTGCCTTTTCGCACCTTCGGTACGGGCAATGTGCTTTCGCTTCGCTCAGGTGAACCCAGTCTAGGATTCTGCATCCCTATCTTATTTAGCAAACCCCAGATGTAAAAAAACCGCTAACAGAGTAGCGGTTTCTTTGAATGTGGCGGAGAGATAGGGATTTGAACCCTAGAAGGGCTATAAACCCTTGCCGGTTTTCAAGACCGGTGCTTTCGACCACTCAGCCATCTCTCCAACGCGGTGAATAGTACAGACGTAGAAGCGGGCTGTAAACCCTTTCACGAACCAAGTGCACAAGGCTTAAACAAAGGAAACAAAGTACAAACAAAACGCTCAAAATCACAACGGACAATAATAATCGGAGAACCCATTCTGCCTATTTTTGCCCATTTTTCGCAATATCCAAAGTATAAAGACCGGATACATACATGCACCGAAATCAGCATTATTTACGCGGCATAGTAACGCGCTAAACGCATACCACTACAACAAAAAGCTACAGCTTTATAAATGTTAGATTTCACAATTAACACTTGTACTTCTTACCTCTCCAAGTACTTAAAAAATATACCTTTTCTTTCAACACATTTGGTTATCGGCCCTTTTGCTGAGTACAAATTGAATAGAAAACGAGATTTACATCACTCTATTTAAGCAACAGCATATGTAGCATTCACAAATAGTTTGATAATAATCACCATTGGTACACATCTATTATGCCTTACCTACACTTTATTTTTGGTCTTGCTGTCGTTGCAGCCCTTGCCTTATTAGTAAGCAAAGATCGCAAAAGCATTAAACTTCGCTATATTATTCAACTTCTCGTGATTGAAATGGGTGTTGCTTATTTCTTACTGAACTCTTCAACAGGAACAGGGGTTATCGCCGAATTTGCTGGCGGTTTTAATGGCCTAATGGCGTTCGCAGCTGAAGGTACAAATTTTGTCTTTGGCGGGTTAGTCAATGAAGGTGGCTTCGATTTCTTCCTGCAAGTATTAATGCCCATTGTCTTTATTTCGGCCCTTATTGGTATTTTACAGCACATTAAAGTGCTGCCCGTGGTAATTAGTGCAATTGGCTACTTACTCTCTAAAATTAACGGCATGGGTAAGCTTGAGTCATTTAACGCCATCAGCGCATTAATGGTTGGTCAATCAGAGAACTTCATCACTTATAAAGATATTTTAGGCCGTATGTCAGAGCGCCGTATGTACACATTAGCAGCCACAGCTATGTCTACAGTATCTATGTCGATCGTCGGTTCATACATGCAGCTCATCGCTCCTAAATTTGTAGTGGCCGCATTATTTTTGAACATGTTCAGCACCTTTATTATTCTGTCGATCATTAACCCTTATGATCATGAGGCGGAAGTAAACTTTGACGATATGATGGCCGATGAATCAATTGAAAAACTTACGTTTTTCGAAATGCTCGGCGAATATATTCTAACGGGATTTAAAGTCGCGGTAATTGTCGCTGCAATGCTGATTGGTTTTATCTCACTCATAGCCATGATCAACGCAGGTTTCACCTACGCCTTCGGTATTAGCTTCCAAGATCTGATCGGTTATGCGTTCTACCCGGTTGCATGGCTAATGGGAATTCCTGCCAACGAAGCCTTGCAAGCTGGTAGCATCATGGCGACTAAATTAGTCTCAAACGAGTTTGTGGCAATGATGGCATTACAAGACCAGTTGGGCAGCCTTTCTGCACATACAGTCGGTACAATTTCCATCTTCTTAGTATCTTTCGCTAACTTCAGCTCAATTGGTATCATTGCGGGTGCTGTTAAAGGGGTCAACGAAGAGAAAGGTAATATGGTTGCCCGCTTCGGCTTACGCTTACTGTATGGCTCGACTTTGGTTAGTATTCTATCGGCCATGATTGCCAACATCATGCTAGCTTAATTACCACTCAAAAAATCAAAAGGCCAGCATTTCTGCTGGCCTTTTTGTATCTGGCAGAGGGTTCTGGGTAAGGCGGATTTGAATCTAACAATTACACCTAAAAAGAGTATCCCCCCCGAAATGAAGCACTGAAAAAATGGATTTGTCACAAAGTGATACTAAAGTACAAATGTACTGATTTACGACTACAAGATCCTTTCCAAGTTAAGTTTTGTAGTAGTGGCAACGAGTTCAGCAAGTGTGGACACATCAAGCTTTTTGAAGATCTTAGAACAATAGACTTCATCAGCAGTCATGATGTATTTTCCCGAATGAATTTATCACCATATTTAGTCGTTATCTAAGAGCTTCAACAAATTCCCGCAAGATTCCATTTCATTTAAATCATCGCCCTTTCACATAAGCTCTCATTATCAGAGGGCGATCACAAATCCATCACCTTCTGATTCCGAGTGTAGCTTTTGGTACTTATTAAGCTCCATTGGGGAGTTAATTTCTCAGGCTTTTGGTGAAAATAGTCATGAAAATTTTATGGAGAGAAAAATGACAAGGTTAAGAATTAATGGTGCGAGAGCTATTGGCGCTAGACCAAATTCACCAATTTTATTTAAAGTTCCTGCAATTGGTAATGGGATTTTAAAATATCATGCACATGGGCTACCTGATGGATTAAAAATTAATGTAGAGAGTGGTGTTATTACTGGATCAATCGGTGAACGTGGTGAATATAATTTCGACGTTCATGTTAGTGACAATCTTGGTATGACTACTCGAGAGATACTAATCATTATTGGAGATAATATTTGTCTTACCCCTTTCATGGGTTGGAATAGCTGGTACTGCCAAAGTGAGCTCATTTCTGAAAAAGACCTTCGAAGAGTCACCGAGGTCATGGTTGAAAAGAATCTAATTAACCATGGTTGGAGTTACATCAATATGGATGACTGCTGGCAGGCTATCCGTGTAGGTCATGAACCAATCCAAGGAAATGAGCGCTTTGACTGTATGGCTGGGCTGTGTGATTTTATCCATAGCAAAGGGCTTAAAGCTGGTATTTACTCCACACCTTGGATCTCTACGTACGCTGGATTCAATGGTGGTTCTATTGACGATGATCACACCTCACGCATGCTACCAGAGATAGACCGACATCAAATAAATCAGGCCTACGGGCGATGGCCTGGTTTAGAAGCACAACAGGTTGATAGAGTCGGAAAACATTGGCTTTTTGATATCGATGCTCAGCAATGGGCTGAATGGGGCTTCGATTTCGTTAAAGTTGATTGGCTTCCAAATGATATCCCTACAACTAAACATATCTGGAATGATATAAATATCATTGGTCGAGACATGATCATAAGCTTATCTAATGAAGCTCCAATAGCTAACGCGGAAGGTTTAACCCCTTATTGCAATTCACTACGAACTACCAGTGATATAGTTGCGACTTGGAAGTCCATTTCTCGAAACTTTGCATTGCAAGAACCCTGGTTAAAATATATTAAGCCAGGATACTGGATTGACCCCGATATGCTTCTAGTTGGCAATATCGCGGTACCAAACAATAAAAACAAAGTATTTAAGCCATCACCACTTTCCAAAGATGAACAAATATCTCAGATGAGCTTATGGTGCTTATTGTCTGCGCCACTTCTTATTAGTTGTGATGTTGAGTCTTTAGATGATTTTACCATTAGCCTTCTCAGCAATGATGATGCAATTGATATAAACCAAGACTATCCTGCAAATCCGCCAGTAAGAATAATAGAAAACAATGGTGTCGAGTCATGGTTTAAAGAGTTACATAACGATCACTTTGCTGTTGGCATCTTTAATTTGTCAGATGAAATACAAGAATATGTGTTCTCACCTTCTGCATATTTAATAGATAACAAAAACCCAATTATAAATATTTGGGGCTCGAGCACTCATGCTCCAGATGAAAATATTAACGTGAACATTCCGCCACATGGGGTGGCTTTATTCAAAACGGTAGGGAAAATACAATGAGTAATAGCATGATCATTTCCACCAGAGAAAAGATATCATTCGGTTTGGGAGACTTTGCCAGTAACCTAAGCTGGCAGACCACAATGATGTTTCTCGCCTTCTACTTCACTGATATCTATGGGATCTCTGCAGCTGCAGTCGGCACAATATTCTTAGTATCAAGAATGGTAGATGCACTAACAGATCCGGTTCTTGGGTATATCACAGATAGAACAAAAACGCGCTGGGGTAGTTACCGTCCTTATATTCTATTTATGGCAATCCCTTTTGGCATCATGTCTTACATTCCTTATTCTGCACCAACGTTCGCAGACAACCATAAAGAAATGTTTGCGCTATTCTCGTACCTGATCTTGATTATAGGCTTTACTGCAATAAATATTCCATATAGCTCTTTAGGCAATGTCATCACTTCTGATAATAAGAGCCGAGTCTCAATGCAGGGGTATCGTTTTTCGATGACAGCTGCTGCAGGTCTACTCATCTCTCTGTCTGTCGCACCTTTAGCTGCCTACCTTGGTGGTGATGATGTAGTGAAAGGTTATCGAGGTGCAATGCTAGTAATGGGGGGGATCGCGACCGTTTTCTTTCTTATTTGTTTCATGGGCGTTAAAGAACGTATAAAGGTTTCTCCAGACAAAGAACTAAATATCAAGTCTGCTATTAAATCAATTTTTAACAATAAGCCATTGCTACTTCTAACTGTGACAATGCTTCTTACTAACATGATGGGCGCGGTTAAGTTTGGTGGTGCAATGTACTACGTGAAGCATTACCTAAACCAAGAATCGATGGCTTATATGTTCCTTGGTGCAATGATGCTTGGTGGTGTATTTGGTGCCCTTTGTGCAGGTAAAGCAAATCAGTATTTAAATAAGTGTCACCTTTATGCTTCATGCTGTTTCTTACAGGGTATCGCTTGCTTATCTGTGACGTTCTGGAGCATTGACTCATCAATTTACCTGTTCATCCTAAGTCAATTCGCATTTGGTTTCTTCTTCCAGATGATGCTTGTTCCTCAGTTCAGTTTAATCTCTGATTATGTTGATGAGCATTCAAAGAAGACTGGCGAGCGTTATGATGGCTTAGCTGTATCTGGTTGTATTTTTGTGATGAAAACAGGTGGAGCTATTGGCGGTGCAATTATGGGTTGGATTTTAGCAATGAGCGGATACAACGGTACTGGAGAGAACACTGACATTGCCATTAATACTATTGGCATGCTTTATGGCTTCTACCCAACATTACTGCTATTTATTTTAACTGCAGTTATCTACTTCTTGCTCCCTGACTTTAAAGGTAAGGCAGAGAAAGACGGTAGCCTTAGCTCTGTAACAAGCAACTAAACACACTGTTGATACAAATTCAGATCTGAAATTTATCGATAGAAGTTTCCTTCTAGTACCAATCTAAATAAGTAAATGGTTATAAACTTGTGCAGAGAAAATCAATAAGAACAAGACAGAAATTGAAATAGCTAGTGGTTATAATTATAAAATCTCTAACGTAGTTATTATCGATTTTAACCAGCAAGAATGATCAGATACTTATTTAGGTTGGTATAACGTTACATTTCGTTCTCTCTTTCATCGCCCACGAGAACTTCGTCGTTCTGGTGAAAGTAACAAACCATTTTATATGAGGTCCAGAATGAGATATCTATTTCTTATTCCAATAATAGCGGTAAGCTCAGCTTATGCAGCTAATAATAATATTATAAATTCACCTTACGTCCCTGATGGCTATGAACTAATAACGAGTTCTGAGTTTGATAGCGACCTAAATGATATCAATGGTAACCCTCTATGGTCTGATAAGTATCTGGCGCATTGGACTGCTACTGGAGAAGAAAGTAAAGCTGAATATGAGTTTGAAAATGGTGCACTGAAACTTCTAATAAGGGAAAAGCAGCAAGCTTGGGATCCAAAGCATGATGACGAAACAATTATTTCCGGTATTCAAACCGCTAATAAAAACTTGCTTCATCGCTGGAACAATAATTACCCTGTTGCAGCAGAAGATGTCCCATCGCCACAAAAAACCATAGAGAACCACATCCAAAAATATGGTTACTTCGAGCTTAAAGCTAAAACTTATCAAACAATTACTGGAGGTGGAGTTCACACTGCTTGGTGGATGGTCGGATTCCAAGAAGATAGTAACGCGTTTGTAGATCGTTATATCGATGATGGGGTGTTAAAGCCAAGAACGAAACAAACTGCAGAGGTTGATATCTTTGAAACTTTAGGCAGAAATACTTGGAATATTCAAACCGCTTTTCATTCGTGGGGAGGCAATGACAACATAAAGTGGATAAGGCATGGTAATGCAGATCTAAATACAGCTGATGATTTCAATGTCTACGGATTCCTCTGGACCCCAGAGAACATGAAGCTGTACTTCAATGGACGTCTGATAGCTGAGACGACAGGTTCAGTTCATTACCCAATGTTAACGCTACTTGGGATATACGAGAAACGTCACTCATCACCTCAACCTTGGACAGGTATCTTAACTGATTATACATATCCAAAATCTTTCGAAATTGATTATTGGCGCTCGTATATGCCAAATGACATGCTCAACTCTAGTAATGAAGCTGAATATGGCACACTAAGTAAAAATGCAATTACTCAGTATGAGGTTCAGGCTAGTAATGGTCATGTGGTTTCTAATCTTGGTATGGACGAAAATTTACTCTATAAGGCAATATACTCTAGTGCCTCTCAGGAGTATCAGCTAGATGTAGATTATATTTATAACAGCGATGAAGTGATTATGGTCTCTGTCAATGATGGTCAGCCTATTGAGCTAATTGCACCAAGAACACTGAGTGGAAATACATCTAAGGTCACGACATCTATTCATTTGAACAAAGGATTCAATCAGATTCGTTTATATAATGACACTGCAGATATGCCTGATATAGATAAGATAGTGATATCTAAATATTAACATTTTTATTGAAGTCCTCTTCTTATTTTAAACTTGCGGAGGACTTTTTGTATCGAAAATATTGCTATAGTCTACCCTTATCAGGGATAAGAAACTGCGGGATTGTTCAGTGAAAGATATAATCACTACTATAGTAGAACCTCATGACGTTTCATTCACATATACCGTTCAGAGTAATAGTGAAGTATTAAACGCATCGAAAAATGATGTCATTGTTGACATAAGAAAGCCAAACGTAATGGATTGTTATCATTGGCATTCTCATGTTGAAGTAAACATTCCTTTTGATGGCGATGTTGAATATACGATCAATGACAGAATTGTAACCGTTAAGGCAAACCAAATTGGAGTATTTTTAGCTTCAATACCCCATAGAGTTTCTGCAAATCATGGATGTACAAAATTTGGCATAATCTATATATCATTAAAGAAATTCATAGAGTGGACATTAGATAGTATTTCAGAACTTATTCTTTCTGGTGAGTTTGTCGTCGCAAAAATGTCTTCGGTGCTATCGCTTGATACAATCAGTCAATGGCAGCATGAGATTAACAATGGTTTACCCGCTTTATCTAACATATCAAAAGAAGAGATAAGGCTTTTTCTAATGCGAATAGCGGTAAAAGAATTTAACGACAAAGTTAGAATTAAAAATGTTGATCACTCAGCTAATAATATTATGTCTGAAATACTCTTGTACATATCAAGAAACTTTAGGTCAAATATTAAGACCAGAGATATAGCCGAGCATCTGGGACTTAGTCCTAACTATGTCACAAATATTTTTACTAAGAACTTAGGTATAACAATACGCCAATACACACTTAACTTAAGAGTGTCATATGCAAAAGCCTTATTAATTGATACTAACCTAAGCATAACTGAAATTATTTATTTATCAGGGTTCTTCTCAAAAAATAGTTTCTATCTCGCTTTTAATCACATAGCTGGTTGTTCACCAAAAGACTATAGAAAAAGTGGATTTGTCGTAAGGTTATACTGATTTCAAAATATGACTAGGCTGAGAGCACATAAAAGCCATGGGATATGGCATGTTGTTATAATAATGGGTGACTGTAGTGCTTGTAACCATTAGCCCAAACTCTGTGATCTCCTGCGGTTATTTGAATCAAGGTAGTTACTTACAAAAAGAACATGTTCTTGAGTTATCTCATTAATTGCCAGCCGAAGAAAAAACAGTCGAACAATTCATTAATCAGTCATCTAAAGAGCATAGCTAAACTGCCGATTGCCCCTTTCAAAATGCCTCGTATTTTTTGTTACGTTGATAAAACTGTTAGGAGTAAGGAAGGATACAAACCAGAAAATCACCTGACAGGTAAGGTACCTCGAGGGTTGTCTTGCCTGCCAGTTTTTTACTTTTGGCCGATTATGGCCTCTTTATCTTAGTGCTTTCCTTTCTATTGTTCTCTTATTTAATTTAGCGTTACACTTCGCTTGCAACTTGCGGATTGGCTCTTTTCTTTATGATAAAAGTAATAACCGCGAGCAGAGCGATAATGCCGACTAAGAATGGGAGTATCTGCATGATCTGTCCGCTTCGGCTAAAAGTGATTGCTAGCATGATCAACCAGCCACTCAGCATCGGGATAACGGTTCTGCGAACGATATCAAAAGGTGATAGTCCTGACAGACCTGCGATCGCAATGATGACTCCTGCAATTGGCGAAATAGTCCGCCCCATACCTGCTGACAACTGAATAGGCAGGATCATATCGGCGACATTGGTACCTATTTTTTCAGCTATTTGCGGCAACATTGGCGCGAAGGAGAAGAAAGCAGCATTACCTGAACCCATAAGAGCTGAGATTGAGAAGGTCAGTACAGCCATAAACAGCACAATCACACTGGCCGTGAAGCCGGCACTGCTGGCTAGGTTTAACAGCGCCTCGATAGCTCCGATTGATTTCAGCCCCATCGCAAAAGTCTGGCCCGCAATGATCAGGGTAACCACAGTGGCGAACACCTTACCCATATCATTGAAGATCACCTGCAACTTTACAAATACTGGCTTGGCTTGTTTATGACGAATGTATTCACACACCAGACCTATAAAGATGCTCAGTAAAATTGCGGTATCCATACCCACTCTAATCGTACCAACCCCCATTTTGCTGAAAGTCAGCATAAAAAACAGCGGCAACATCGGTAACAGCAAGTAATAAAGAGGAGCGTCAGTGCCTGTCACGTCACTATCACTTTGCAATTGTGCAGGCTGTTCTTCCGGATCCATTTTGCTATCAAAATAGCGCTGCACGAGAGCGTGAATGCCGGCAATAATAACAATTAGAATGCTGATCACTGGAAGCTGCTCGTTAACAAAAAAGTCTGTGATATCCATTCCGGCGGTTTGTGCAGCGAGGATGGAATTGCCCGACCCTGGGCCGAACTCAATTGCACAGGTACTGGCAAGTACCGCCGCGACGGCAGCTTTACTGCAACCTAAGCGAATCAATACTGGGTAAAGTGTTGCCATCAACAATAGACCCAACCCAGTTGCACTGGAAATAAACAGCGACAATGCTTGACCTAAGATCAAGGCTAATGCCAGCATCAGATAGGGAGAGTTCAGCTTCATCAGTGGCTTTGCTGCTACCTTAACCATCACCTGGCTGGCACCGATGGCTGACATAAACATCGCAAAGCCACCGATTAGCATGATCTTAAGGCCAAGCCCCCCAGCACGGTTACTAAACGTATTCCGAATATACTCGAAAATATCAAAACCAAGCCATCCTGTTGATTTATCGACAAAAGTGGCATCATTAGTAAACACCGCGATGACCATCATGGCAATACCGGTTAAAAACAGTACTGCCTGTGGGTTGTAGTTCTTTAAAATGAGTCGGCCCGCAAAAATGAGTCCGAACAATGCTATAAGTAAGCTCATGATTATTCCTTTATTCGAAGTTACCAGTGATCAAAAGGTTATTATCAGCCAGCATGGTTTGACCCTTAGCGATCACACTGTGCAGAGTAAAGTCATCGTTAAATATACAAATATCAGCATCGTGACCAGTCTGAATACGTCCTTTGTTAATGCCAAGCGAGTCAGCTACATTAGATGTCAGCATGGCAAAGGTCTGCTCTGGTGAAATACCTTGATCGATAAGTTTTGGTAACAGCAAAAGGTTATTGTCTACACTGGCAGCGGTCAGTCCGATTAGTTCACCCTGAGGGTTAAACTTAGGTAAGCTGCCGTTACCATCGGAACTAATGGTGATCTGTCTGGCCGCAATACCCGACTCTAACGCCAGTTTCACAGCATTCTCGGGCGGGGTGAAGCGGCTGCCGCCGGAGGTAATATCAATACAACCGCCACGTAAAGCGAATATAATAGCTTCATCAAACAACCCTTCGGTTCGGGCTACATGGGTTGGTGAGAAATGATGGATCGGAAGTCCCATATCAAGCAATTCATTAATCTGAGCAAATGGCTGCGACAGGCTACCCATATGGGTATGTAATACTCCCCGTTTTCCCGATAACAGGCTGGCGATACGGAGGTCGGATACAATCCGTACCAGCTCCTGTGTGGTAGGAAACGAGCAGCGATGATCGGCTAGCGCGATTTTCACCCCGAGAATACGGGGAATGAAGGTAAGATCATCACGGATATTACCGGTGATGGTTTTGGTTGGCACTTCATAAGATCCAGTGTGCATAAAGGCAGTAATGCCTTCTTCTGTTAATGCTGCCGCTTTGGCATAAAGATCTTTGGGTGAACGAGATATGCCATCGGTGCCTAAAACACCAACAACTGTAGTTGTTCCTGCCTTGATCAATTTTGACAGTGTGACCTGTGGAGTTCTACTGGCAAACCCAGCTTCACCTCCTCCTCCGGTAAGATGGATATGTTGATCTATCAGTCCCGGAGCGACCATCCTCCCCCCGCAATCGATGACAGTTACATCACTCAGTCCTTTAGTATTGAGTGATTGTTCAATTGCCACAATCTTATCATTGGCAAGCAGAACATCGGTTCTGCCAATATGAACCGGGCAATAGAGGTCAGTATTTTTCAGTAGGGTAAACATAATTTCCTTTAATCTCATTTTGGATAAATATCTCAAACCACTTGATAAAACGTGGCGGAAAATTACCGTTTTAAACGGCTTATATTCATTGCTAGACAGCATACCCATACTTTAATTGTGAGTATTTTATTTTCTATTGCTGATTTCGAATGATAGTATGCATTCAGATCATAAAGACCAAGACACAAGGAGGATTACTTGGAATTCAAATGGTTAGATGATTTTATGAGTCTGCGGGAACTAGGTAACTTCTCGGCAGCAGCACAAGCCAGATATGTTACTCAGTCGGCTTTCAGCCGCCGTATTCAGGCTTTGGAGGTATGGGTTGGCGTAACATTATTTGATCGGACCTCCTACCCGATAGAACTAACCGAGCACGGGAAGAAGTTTGTCCCTTATGTGGAAAGCTTGTTAGAAATGGTTAAAGTGACAAAAGACGATTTTTCTCAGGCGTCACTGAAAACAGATAAGTCCGTGCGTATTGTCTGCCTGCACTCCTTTGCGGTTAATTTACTACCTCGCCTGTTTAACCAAGCAGAACCATTATTCGAAGGACTCAATTTCGCGGTCAACCCGTCAGTGCAAGGAATAGATAATCACTTTCAGGCGCTGCTCGACAACTCAAACGACATACTTTTTGCCTACAATACCAAGGGAATGCGCCCTTCGTTTTTAATCGAAAATAAACTCGATCGCTGTTTAGTCTGCAAAGAAAGCATTATTCCGGTTATTTCACCACAGTTACTCAAACAGCACCCGAACGATCAGAGCTATCCCTATCTGGCTTATTCTGAACATACTTTCTTGTTTAATGTTGTCGCACCATTAACCGAAAGGATCAAGCTTCCACTAGAGCAGGTCTTTGAAACAACACTTAGTGAATCACTAATCAAAATGGCCGTTAACGGAGCAGGTATAGCCTGGGCGCCTATGCATGCGATTGAGTACGAATTAGAGCAAGGTTTGCTGATTCAGGCGTTTCCAGAGCAGCCCGATACAGTAATTTCTCTGGAAGTTGTCTGTTATCGTTCGAAAAACCCGACACGCTCCGCTATTAATCAGTTTTGGCAAGGGATCGCTCAGACCGTAGCCCAACCAGACTGAGTACAGTTGCTGCATCTGTGTTGTGGAACTTTCGCTTCGCTCAGGTGAGCCCTGTCTAGGCTTCTGCATCCCTATCTTATTGGGTAAACTACAGACGTAAAAAAGCCGCTAACAATGTAGCGGCTTCTTTGAATGTGGCGGAGAGATAGGGATTTGAACCCTACAATCACATATATAAAAACATTAATAAACAACTAATTACTTGATAGTAAATCAAAATATGACATTCATAAATTTCTATTGATTTATGACATTGTCTAAACATATGATTTTTTTTACCGTATTTTTACTTCTTCACTTATCTTACCTCTAAATAAACATATCCTAATGACATATCTGTATATGTGAATAACTGCCACCCATCTACTCTAGGAGATTAGAAATAAAAAGCAGAAAAATATAATACTGAAATTAAGTTAGTAACGTCATAATTAATGACATAACGAACAGAAAACCAATTGATAGCAATATAACGTGTAGTTCAGATTAATTTAGTTAAAAAAGTTGCATTGAAAATAAAAAAACACAGAAGTGAAGCATAAGATAAAAAATGATACAGTTGTTAAAAAACAAAGAATAAAACTACCACTGCTAAAACATAGACTTACACATTATTAATTACAAAATAAACGCATCATAAAAAAATATAGCTCATATATATATATCAATATTAAACATTTGACTAAACCCTTAATGTGAAACTAACTTTAGGACTATATCAAATGGAGAAAACAAAATGAAAGAATATAAAGTACAATGGGTAAAATCTTCTATAGTAACTGAAAGTATGGGTATATCAAAAAATGCTCTAAATATAAAAAGGTGTAGATCAATTTTAGTTGAAGGTTTACATTGGAGAAAAGCACCTGACAATGTCATTTATTATAATCTTTGTGAAATTCAAAATTGGATTGAAGGGTAATATCATGAAAAAATTCCCAGGAATTTATAAAAATAAAAATTCAATTTCAATACACTTCTCCCTCAATGGAAAACAGGTTAAAAGAACAAAAAAATATATCCCTAATGATCAAAATTGCAGGCTTGCCTATAAATTAAGATGTGAGATTATTGACAGTATAGAGAAAGGTACATTTGATTTAGAGGATTTCGATAGAAACAATGGGGAAAACAAAATAAAAAAAACACAAAAGCACACTCTTAAGTATTACGTGAAAAAATTCTTAACTTTAAAATCAACATCTTGCTCACCAACAACTATGTATGGGTATAGTACCAAAGCTTCACAGATAATAAAGATCATTGGTAATATCGCCATCAACAAAATAAACCCAATTAAAGTACAAGAATTTTTTAATAAATTTTTCAAACACTTATCAAACAAAACAAAAAATGAAATGCTCATTGTATTTCGAGGAGCTATAAAAACAGCGGAACTAAGCAGCTTAAAACTCCCTCACAAATCAAGTGATTACATACAATATAAAACCTCTGTAAAAGAGCCAGACCCATACGATTATAAAGATTTGAAATGTCTATTAAAAACATCAAGCCACGAGCATGAAAAAAATATATTTCATGCCAATATGTATATAGGTCTAAGGCCATCGGAGCTTTTAGGTCTTGGTATTGAAGATATCGACTTCAAAAATAAAGAATTAACAGTAAATCGATGCATTGTCTTAAATGGAATAATCAAAGTTCCAAAAACAAAGTCTTCTGAAAGGACAATTGAGTTAAATGATGCAGCAATTTATTTTTTAAAGAAAGGATTAGAAGTGTATAAAAATACAACTACAGTAAATGTGGTTGTATTACTAAGAAATAATGTTGATATAAAAACAGAATCTTTTAGCCCTGTCTTATTTGATTCAGACGCTAACAGTTATTATAATAGCTCTTCATCCTTAAACAAAAAGATAAAAGTAATTTGTAAGGAATGTGACTTAGAATATAAGCCAGTTATTAAATGCAGACAAACTTATGCATCTAATGCATTGTCTTTAGGCGCTTCAGTAATTGGAGTTGCAGCAGATCTTGGGCATGCAAATCATACAATATTAGAAGACCATTATGCAAAAAATATAAAATCAAGACCATCAAAGGATATTATCAACAAATATGTAACTTACTTAAATGAAAAATCACGTTGAGGTCATATAAATAGCTTCACATAACTTAATTGTTAATGTAGTGGTCAAGATTAATTGGCCACCGCTTTAGAGTTTAACCAGAACCTCCGTTCTGATTCATACGGTGTTAGTCCACCGTTATATTGATGTAGCCTGACTTCGCTGTAGTAACCTGTGATGTAATTCGCTATATAGGCTTTTCCCTCGACAAAACTACGATAACCAATTTTGGTATCCATTCAGCCTTCAAACTTCGGAAAAAGCGCTCTATCAGAGCTATTATCCCCACAGTTCCCCCTACGTGATAAACTTTGTTCAATTTAATAGCGCCATAATAACTGCCTAAACGTTCAACTCGTATAATGGCGGCCTTGATCAGAATGAAATACCAACCTCTACTGAAACATTAGTTGTTATTATTTAGGATCTCTAGATCGCTTTACTTCAGGAACAGAAACATCAATGATAATTGACTCAATAAGACCTAACGACCTTTCCGGTATTACTAAATCAATAGCCTGCTTTAATTCGATAGCAGTCTTGGGTTTCTCAATATGTTTAGGTGGATTCGTCATCCCCTTACCATCAAACCAAAATAATAAGTAGATTCCATTTCCCTCTGAAGCATGGTCGCGAGAATACTGTCGTTCTAACTGTTCTTCAGCAGCTGACCAAATCTTGTTATGATCATCCCTTTTAATTTCAATCGGTAACTTCATCCACTTATAATAGATTGCAATATCTGCCCGCTTTTCATCAGCGTACATAACTTCCGGCTCTGCTACTATGTCCAAAAATTTCAACTTTGTTCGAAGAAGCTCTAACAGGATGTCTCTAGCATTGTTTTCATTTATATGTTGATGATTAGCTTTGCCATCTTTGCCATGGTTCCAAAACCATTTGTATATATCTGTATTAGAGTTTCTTATTTCATCAGCAATCTCATATAATATATCAATAATGAGAGCTTTAAGATCTGATACGTTTGCAGGTTCTGAGTTTGACAACGTTGATACAACACTATGTGTACTTGGATAAGAAAATCTTGCCTCACGTACATTTCTTATATGATCTGCTGTTGCATAACTTACTTCTGATTGCCATTCATTCAACTTACCAAGTGATTTTAACTCCTCTAGACATAGAGTGGCTTCATCACTAGAATCATCAGCGAACGTTCTGATCAGAGAGCGTATTCCCCTAGCGGTTTCGGAAGCATCACGGTCACCAATAAATCTAGCCATACCGCTAGTCTCCTCTCTAACATTATTAAAATGCGGGGCTAGAAGAACTGCTACATCTTTTCTGTATTCAGCGCTACGAATGTACTTTTCATCATTATTTTTTAAAAACACGTCAGATAGTAAGAAGCTCTTAGCGTGCCACTTAGCGTCTACATTAACATTTAATTCTCTTAATAATGGAGCAAAATATAAAGAACTATCGCACATAAAACCGACAGATAGCCACATCGCTTTCGTACCATTTCTCCTCAGATGGCGCCTTTGTAAGGCTGTTTTAACCAAAGATAGACAAGTAGTAAAATCTACAGTTCCAACAATATTTTCAAGCATTATTCTTAAAAGGCAATGATCTATTTTTTTGTAATCATTTAACAGTTTAGGGATAATATTAATAGCAACCGGAAAAATATCTTCATCGCCTCTAAAACGATGATGTCCTGACAGTTTCTTTGCATCTTTGTCCAATTGAATACGCCAATATTCCTCTATAGCCAATTGATATATTTCTGGTTTCGATATTATCAAGCAGTTAATCCACTCGAAATTATGCTCTGACGGCTTAGTCAATTGATACGAGATTGCTAATTTTAATATTTTATCAGGTAATGATAGTAGTAAGTCCTTACCTTTATCTTCAAAAAGAACCGTTAATGATACAAGGAAAAGTGAAGCACGATAATATACACTCCCATTTAAATGTGCTTCAGCAATATCTTTAACTGAGTTGAACACATCTTTAAATAGTACATTTTTAAAGCCTTCTAATATAATAGGTACATTTTCTATACCTACTTCATCAGATAGACGTTTTTTCGGTTCTGCCTTATGGTCTACATCTGAATATTGACCCAACCAAACTTTTGCATAGTGTTCTAGCAGTGCAGCTTCATTCCCCTGTTTAATTTCATTGTATAGATTAAAAATCTCTTCTTTATTTTCACTTAAACGCTTACGCTTTTCTTCTAGTCGCTTACTTTTGCGTTGAGCTTCTTCTAAACGCCATCCTTGGTGCTCTAAGCTACACATATTCCACATCATTAATGCATCATTTAAATTATTATTTTTAATAGCTAAATGTTCAAGGTCGTCTAAGTCAAATTCAAACCGAACTACTCCATAGCTAAAATATGAACGACAAAGTAACTCAAAAACATTTTGTATTTTAATGTCGTACGGTTTGTTCGAAACATATTTATAAGCAGTTTCAATAAATAATTGTTGACTTAAAGAGTGGCATACTAACTCATCAAAACGCCACCATATTTGATAAGAACTATTTTCTTCATCGATAGTTAAATCGACGAAATGCAAGAAAAGATTAAATAGCTTTGTCGTATCTCTATTTAAAATGAAGCTAAGCTTATCTTTTTGAGTGTTATCTAATGTATTATGCTCGTAGTCTCCAACATTCAAACATAACCATTTATAAATATTTTCAACACTTGCATCATCATAGAATTCATTTAGTACTCTCAAAGACAAAGCGTTTAAAAACCTATATTGATACTTAGATTTTTTAGACTCTTTCAACCATTGATATGCTGATTCTACCAAGCTCTCCAATTTTTCAGAAGGCGTACATTCAACAAGCTTGTATACGACAAGCATGTAGTAACTACCAATAATACCTGAACATGGTTCTATTAGATAAGTAGTAATTTGTTCTGGGGTTATTTGGTTAGGGTATAGATGTTCTAGAAGCGCTCCTCGAAGATATTGCTTATTATCTTGAATTTCACCACTGTTTACCCTGTTTAGTATTTTTAGCAACACAGTTGACGAATCAAAGCTAGTATTAGAAATAGCATTTATAGCATCATCACGTAGATGATCTGGTTTTTCATTATTTCCAACATAGTCGATTAAAACTTGTTCAAGTTCTGGACAATTTATTCCATTAGATGCTGATAATGCATCAAAAAGAACACACAAAAAATGAGAGTTACCTTCTTCATTAGTGATGTAGTTTATAAAATCATTAGCAGTTGTATTATCAGCCAGCCCCCCTAACTCCTTTACTGAGTGATCGCCATGTCGGAACCAAGCATCTTGTAAAGACAGCTCCTTCAATGCTTTTATGGCAACTTTTTTTGTATGAGGTGTCCAAGAGTATGTATCACCATATATAAGTGCGCCATAAGGGTCATGATGGATAACTTTCTCTGCTGAACCAGCCAGTAGCGTGACTAGCCAGGCATACACTCCTCTTAATTCAGGTGCTGTTTTTCCATCAAATCCCGTTAGTAACGTCATCAATCTTCTTAACGACAAGCCTTCCCTTACTCGCCTGGCAAGGTATCTTGCAGCCATATATTCGGCTATCTTACGGTGTCTCGGAGCAATGCGCTCATTCTCTAATGGCGAAAATAAACGTCGTCGAGACGCAACACGCATACAGAATAATTCATCATCAAATTGATGAATTGAAGGAAAGCTTCTACTAGCAGCCCTTCTGCTTGTTGATATACCTTCAACACCCGAGAGCAACATGACTGCCGCCAAATACTCTGATGATTTTTGTAAGGCAATATCATTTATTCTGTCATCAAGTGCTTCATAGTGCTCCTGATTTAACTCTTTAAGTAGAGAACGACATGCACCATCCATAAGCTCTGCTCTTGTCGCAGGCCATTCATCAACATCTTGATAGTATTGATGTAATAGTATGAAGTCACCAGGATTATTTAAGAAGTCTTGAAGACCGTGATTTACTGCGCCTTGGATAAAATCTGCCACGTCTTGATCTGGAATTAGGTTAGGCCAATCAACCTCAGTTAAAGGTTGTAAAGATAGCTGGACTGTTTGGCTCTTTGGAATAGCATATTCTAGGGACTTTAGATCTTGTTCTCCGTGCCACTCAGCTGTCCGACATGAAACTCGTATCTTGGCGGCTTGACTCTGTTTAATTTTTGCAACCAAAGCATCCATGACTCCTTGTCCACTGTATTTGCTTCGTTGCTCATCCAACCCATCAAGATAGAGTGCCTTATGTTTATATATACTTGGATCTGTACAAGCTAAAAATTCTCCAATTGGTATGAACTCAGATTGAAGCTCACTTGCCTCAGCTTGTTTAAATGACGTAGTTTTACCTAAGCCTGGCTCACCGACGATGACGAGCACCTTATGGTGGAGAAATGCTTCTATCGGTTTGAGGCCAATAGAATCAAATTCAGATGGCTTTGGGTAAGTTTGAACAAAAAAACGCGTAATCTGGGACATATGCATATCGAGTTGATTCATAGTGCTCTGATATTATACGATTTTTGTCTTTTTAGTAAGAACGTCGCGTAGCGAAAAAAACGCTACCAAAAACTAGATGAGGGAAGGGAGTATTACTATTAGTAATATATCTTCCTCTCAATGAGGTTTGATATATAAGCTCTTAAATAGGGTTTTCACGATAAAGATAAAATATCATTAACTGCTCCCTATGGATGAATAACAAAAAAGCCTTCTATCTAGCGATTAAGGCTGTCACCAATATGTGAGAGTAACAAGTTGTTAACTGCCAACAAGCATCTAACTGATTCCAGCCCAAAATCTTATAGTTACAGTAACTAACTGTCAGATCGAGTCTGATGAAACATGACTTATATGATTACTGTTATTTTTTAGCTTTCGATATGATTTCGGTTAAACTCTTCAAGTCCAATAATTCTAACTCGATCAATCCAAGTTTCAGCCTCCTCTCTGCACGTATTGAAGTGTCGTATAGCTGCTTCTTTCAATACGCGATGTTCATTCACAATCGTTGTTGGAAATAGACCCGCATCATCTGTATTGACGCATACACGTACGGGGCCTTTTCTAATACCATATCGGTTGAATTTTTCACCATCTATTAACAGAGATGTTTTTGGAGGATTCCATCTAAAGACGGGATGCTGGCTATAGCACTTAAAGTGACCAATATAGATATTTGAACTAGGACACACTTCTAATGTAATACCTTTGCAATCATACTTATGCATCAAAGCATCTTGAATAGCAATGATTAATGCTATCTCATCATTAGTAAAATAGTCTTTACCTTCTTCAAGGTCTGTCTGAGCATCTGGGTGATTTCTTTCAACATGCCTTATCGTTATAACTCGCTCATAAGGATTAGGCTTCTTTCTCTCTAATTGATCAGCCATAAAATAACTGCGCCAGATCTGAGTGGCTTCATCATCCCTATCAACATTCCTTTCAAAATCAGGCAAATACGGCTTCAACAAAGCCTTACTTTGAGATTTCGCTTCGTGATAGGCGATAGGACAATTTCTTCTTAACTTCCATGCATCATACAAACTTGTGACACAGTACTTAGAATCAAGTAAGTTCTCAGCCCACTTTAACGCCCTAATCTCCAATCTAGAAGCAAACGCCTGAAGTGCCGGTAATTGCATCGATAACTCTATTGCTTGATGGTATAGCCAGATTAGGTTATCCAGGTGCTCACCGACTTTCACATATGTTACAGGGTTTGAAATTGCCCAACTAGTTGGGTTGATCCCCAAAGCTAATGCATGGCCAAGCCTATCTCCGTATGAGAATTCACAAAACTCCACGGTTTCATCTATATGGCGTAAGCCAGATATAATATGATTAAAATCTTCACCAGCGTGTACACTAAGACCTAGTCTAGGTTGCGGCTTATAATATGGATATGGATTATTCCAAGGGCAGCTGCGCAAGTATCTGATACTGGGTGCGAAAATTTCAATTTTCAATTCATTTTCATTTCCCGCCACATCCAATGTTCTGACTAGATTCAAAACATTTACAGCCTTTTCCATCTCGCCATCTTTATCTAGAAGCTTTACATTTTGAGCATCAAATGATGACAATAGTCGGCTAAGTCGATTGACTTCTTTTCTTAATTCATGCCTTTTTGTACGCTGAAGTTTGTCAGCAGAATGACCACTTCGTGTAAAGTGAAGACAAAAATGTCCATTGGAGTTCAGACCTTTGCTTTCAAGTTGCTGAAATGCTTTCTTTAAACTCCCCTGTCTTGCCACTCCAGGGGAAACTTTAAATTCTCTGCAAGTTCTCGTATCCAAATCTGAAAACTGTGAATACTTACCATAACTTTTCTTTTCACCTTTCCTTTCTTTGAACCGAAAGAACTCAGTGAAATAACTTAGACCAGCTCCTTTATGTATCATTCCCGCTCGTAAAACCTGAGTAGTATGAATAAAAGCTCTAAACAACTTTCGCCAGCAATCAGATGTCGATACATTACGTTCGACAGAAAATAGTGCTGACCAAATCAGTAAAGCTGCATTATCTGAATCCGATTCGAATGCTAGATTTAACAACTCTAAGGGGACTGATACTTCATGAACCTCTTTAACTAGTGCCTTTAAGCTTTGGTTAAAATGCCTAAGCGTAATAGGTTCATCAATATTAGGAATGTTAATTAGCCTTCCATCAGCACTGGCTATTAAAGCTTCCACCAAATAACAGAACAACGCATGCTGTAATCTAGGTAGATCAGATGCATTCAATAATCCAGAATTTATAAAACTAAATTCATAAAGTGTTGGCCAATTAAAGCTCTTTTGATCTGTATTAAAAGGAGAGCATGAAAACTCAACAAAAGCTTTACGATGACTACCATTTCCACCTAAGTGTGAGTGATTATCTGCATAATTATTTAAATTATCTTTCTGAAGAGCCTGTAAACATTGAGGCAGTTTACTAATTTGTTCTGGAACCAACATATTATTAGAAATAAGTGACGAATATCCCCACCCAAGAACTATAGCTGGATCTATTTGAGAGCAAATAGATAACCATTCATCAAGATAATCTTTATTAACAATGTATTGATCACCTTGCCAAAACAATAATCGCTGTAACCAACCTTCGATAAAATCTAGCGAATAAATTTGTTCTAGGTCACAATCAATACTAGTAAAAACCATATCTAAACTATCACGGCGTTCTAGTGTATTAAGTTGATCTCGCAAACACTGTATTGCAAACTGTTTATGTTCAGTTTGTTTATTTTCATCCTTAAGTAAATTGAAGAGCCATCGATCAGATTTTAATAAACTAATTTTAGCTTGATTTTCAAGGCTAACATACAACAATTAAGTCTACTCCTAATCTCAACTAAGTACATTACTATATGCAGTAAGCCTTCTCGAATAACCATTATTGTCCATGGCTAATTCATCTGCATCAACATTTATAATAAATCCATACACATTACTAATGATTTTATTTATTGTATCTTCACTAAATGTATTTTTTAATGCCTGTTTCAAACCTGAAGGTGTATAAGTTTGAAAAAGTTCAATTGAACCATCTTCAGTAGCTGACATCTTATATATTTGTTTTACTTTAAGATTTGCTCTTTTATTGCTTCTTTTAGCTTTTTGGGGACTAATGTCAACATTATTATCTTTCGCTAATAGCGATATTGCTTTAATAACATCACCGTCAAGATCATCATACCCTTCAGTTAACTTAAAAATTGGATGATCTTTTATTGCACACATAAGCTTGTTATTACTAATCGTTTCATCTTTAATAAAATCTATTACATTTAACTTGTATGCACGATCACTATTTTTACCGCCATCTGTCATTAAATATTTATTATTATCTGTCACTGCTGTATTTTGTAGGGCTACTTCATTATTACCCTTTAAGAAAGCTCCTATAGAAGACAACAATACAAACTCAAATCTGGTAGCTATATGAAATAAACTATCAGGAGTAGCTGTATTATATCCAAATATATTACTCACACGCATCTGATGCAGCTGACTAAATACTTTATTATATGTTACACTGAGCAAATGACATAACCCGCTGCTCCTAGCACTCTGAAGCACTTCATTGTATTCATTTTCCCACTCTATTAATGATGTTATAAAATCATCATGCCTATTTTTAGTATTAGTATTGCTAGTATCACTTTCTTTATTTGATTCAAGCTGTTCACTTGAAAAGTCAAATGTTTTTGTTGGTGCTACATTATATATTGAATTCAATGGTTTAGAAGCTAAAACAATTCCGATAATTTCTTCACATCGTTGTTTATTAGAGCAATCATAAATCATTGAAAGGGCAAATAATTCAAATGCCTTACCAAAAAATACCTGCTTCGCCGTATTTCTACCAGTACCGTAAAAGTCATCATGTGTGTATAAATCAATTAATAAACATACTCCAACATCATTAAGATTTTCTTTCCGATGACTATTAATCAAATTATAAGATACCGAATATCCATATTTATACACTTCTATTGGTGGCATTGGAACAATTGATTTATTTATTTTTTCCTGCTGTGATTCAATAGCTTCAAGTTGGCTTTTTTGCCAACCTGTTAATTTTGATGTGTTTTTGCTGCCTAATATAGGCTCCAGATCTAATAATAAATCATCTAAATATGCTTTGCTTTTGAAAATATTATTATATTCGGCAATTTGATTTTGCAGCTTAACATTGAAAAGTGGAAGATCTTTTAATGAAATAACTTCACTTTCATTATTAATTCTTATCTCAGCATCAGACACTAGATAACCTTGTCCAATACCATAGTTTTCGGTATATCTTATAAAATCATTCCAAAAATTGTTCTCATTTTTTTCTTCTGATTTCAAATCATAATATTGAATGAAATTTTTAGTAAATTGAACAAGTTTTCTTGAGGTATCTGGCTCATTAATAATATAACTATTCTCAATACCGTTAACCAACGGACTAGTTAATCTGTGAACTTTTTTGAGGAGTTGTTTTGGTGTTATTGGTAACCTATTATTGCTATAAATATCTATTTTTGGTAATAAATATTTAATCTCTTGCATAGCAATAGTTAAATGTTCTGGGAACACTTTACGCCAATATTGTTTTGCTAAATGCTCTGGATAATCATTATTAGTTCGCCAATACTGTTTTTCTGAATATTCCGATTTATTATTTTCCGAAGAGAATAACTCTCTCATTTCATAGTTATTATTTGCACCAAATTTAAAATAATCCTTTAGTATTTGAAGATAAACGGCTCTATCACCACTAACTACAGGTATTATTCTTGGGCAGGATAAGAGCCTTCTTATAGTTTCAAGAACATCATGCGCTTTACTGAGTGCCATGTCGACATCATCTATTGGCAATACTAATACATCAACTCCAATTGACTCACAGCAAAAATCTAAGTACTTGTGAAAGTTAAGCTCTAAATCTATTGATGATTGATAGGATATAATTCGATCTAGCCCACCAATATCTCTTAAATTGTATTCAGTTTGCCCTAGAGATTCTGCTAAATCACCTAATAATCGATGGTATTGTTGCTTGTTATTTATTCCAACATTTTGCATATGTGAGTGTATATGTGCAATCACTACATTTACAAAATTATCGTGGTCAATGAGCAATGTAGGATCAATAACATCTAGGAATTCTGTTTTACCTTCTTTATTTTTAAAATCAGCACTCTGCCATACAGACTTAAGATTATATAAGAATACCGATTTACCAGTCCCTCTTCCACCTGAAACAAAAATAGCATCATGAATTCTCAATATGCTTTTTGTATTAGTTTCTTTGTAATAATTCATGATCTTTTTGCTCTCACGAATAAGTGAACTAATATTTTTTATTGCTGACTGGTAAGCATATACTTGCCATATCTCAACATCATTCAGCTTTCCAGAATATTCTGGAGCATCAGCATCAAGAACTAATTTTTTCATCTCACGCATATTAACATCTACTTATTATTCTTTGATAACCATTTTAGGGCAGAATTACCATAATTAATGTAATCACCCACTATATCTTTGTGTGCTTCTTTTGAAGCATTAATAATTAATTCATTTAGCTTCTGACGGATATTATCATCAATATCCGCACCGAGTTGTTTTTCAGCATACAAAATTTGGACTTGAGTTCTATAAAATCTATTTCTAGACCAAGCACGAGTGTAGCCATATTTACGGTTAGATGAGTAACAACAGATAAATACCAACACTCCAAAAATCAAAAAATATGGAGCAACAATATTCCATTTAAAAAACAAAACACTAAAAAGATTTGTGAGCATATATACATTGATAATGACTTTCGTGCACACCCCCCCTTTTACACTTTCACTTGCAAATGCTATTATAATCATTATAAGTACCACGGAAAACGCATGAACATCCCCGTCCTTACTGGCTTCCCAGTACCTTGCTTAGGTAGTTTTCATCCATCGCACACTGCATTCGCTTACGTTTAATTCCACCTTTGAACCCTTTTTCATTCTTC
>Ga0316197_10000064_pt1 | contig 91271 bp, 68 predicted proteins | sample OudBiesiAoxic_MG_FD_204939 | JGI IMG/M metagenome (GOLD analysis project Ga0316197, IMG submission 204939) | Coastal sediment microbial communities from Oude Bieten Haven, Netherlands - site A oxic | ecosystem: Environmental > Aquatic > Marine > Coastal > Sediment | place: Netherlands... | reverse complement strand
TTCTCACGATGAGCATTAAAAAGGCCTGCAAGCAGACCTCCGAATTAAAGCATATCCCTCGCCCACTTTTTTATTCAGTTAAGCAAAGCAAACCACTCAACATAACTCGATGCACATAATGCGCACTCGTAGAGTGATTCTTCAGACCCCGAAAACACACCAAGTAAGCCCATAAAACTAATGCTAAGCATCTGTAATCCTTGGTGATTTAACTTTTTTGCTATCTGTGGCCATACTAATAACTTGTTTGTTTTAAGATTACAAGTTTTGCGAACTTTACAAATCAACCTGTTCGATTAATATTTCTATTTCTGATTTTATACGTTGGTTCTCTATTGAACCATATGCAGTTATTATTCTCGGTGCAATTACTATTAGACTCGTGAAGAACGGACTCAATATTTAACGCAGTTATTTCAGCGTATGGCTAAAAAAATCTGATAGGTATTAATTCACTTTTGAATAGCTCTCTCACTTAAGTTAACACTGAGAATAAAAACAATTCATACATCTTCAATAGATCTATAACTAACTTCTAATACAGTTATTGTTACAGGATCACAAGTTAAGATGAAGCTTTTGGCGCGTTGTTGCAAGGCATGAATAGAAATCAAAATATTGATTTTTCTATAGTATTACTTTCAACTATAAGTTATTTTGTTACTTTACGTTGATTAGATATATTAAAAGGAAACATAGATTATGAGTAATTCGAATGAATTTGAATATGTTGGTTTTTGGTCTCGCGTGGGAGCATCTTTACTTGATACTGTAATCATGATGGTAATTATCATTCCGTTAATGTTTTGGTTTTACGGAGATTCGTATTTATCCTCTAGTGATTCAATTTTAGGGCTTACTGATATTTTGTTAAACTATCTTTTCCCATTCGTAGCTATTCTTATTTTCTGGAAATATAAATCAGCAACACCGGGGAAAATGGCAATTAAAGCAATTATTGTTGATGCGGACACTGGTGAAAAACCAACAACTAAGCAATATATTATTCGATACCTTGGTTACTTTGCCTCATCAATCCCTCTTTTTATTGGCATTATGTGGGTTGGTTGGGATAGTAGAAAACAAGGTTGGCATGACAAAATGGCAAATACTGTTGTTATTCGTCCGCAAGATTATGGTGTTGAGAAAGTACAATTTAACCGCTAAAGTATTAAGCCCCGATCTCTATCACCAGTAATCTTAATCTACCTTTACAATATAAAACTCACCTACCCTAATTTACGCACATAATACATAAACATGAGTCTACGGCATTCGAATAAAATCTCTATCCTTTCAATATGTAAATCAGAAACACTCACACTACAAATATCATCACTGGTTTCTGTAGTATGAAGTATTTAATTACTACGAATGCAGTTTGTTACCTTGTAACTAATTAATTTCTAATTTATTATCATAACAAAGTCATTATATAAGAATAAATATGAATAAAATAACGAGCTTAGCTATCACCTCTGTTTTAATTCTTTCTGGTTGTTCAAATTATTCAATAACAGAAAAAGAAATGACCGATTATCTTTCTGATGAAATTCATATTGAAAAATCTGTTGGGATCCCTGGGGTTTTGTATGCAGAAGTTAATATAGAAAATATTGATGTGAAAATTGGTCGGGTTGATGACCAACGGATTAGTGTCTTTGCTAATACTACTGCTGATATTCAAATGATGGATGAACTAAAACAAGGTATGTCACTAACCCTAGAGTTTAGTGCAATACCTAAATATGATAAGGAAACAGGAGAAATTTATTTGAAATCTCTACGTTTAGAAAAGTTTGAAGAGAAAAATAAACAATTACCACCAGAGTTAGTGACATTATTAAAGCCCGCAATTTCAGTTATTGGTTATGCGCTCTCAAGTGAACCTGCCTATAAATTAAATCCACAAAAGATGAAAGAATTTTTCATAAAATCTGCTCAACCTAATCTAGTTATAAAAAACAATCAGTTAGTGGTTGAGTTGTTTAATTAAATGATAGAATATAAGTTATAGTGCATTAGTGTGAACACCGCCTATCCTCTGTATTTTTCTGAGCTATTATTTCAATAGCTCATTTAAATCAGCTTTAAGTGATGATACCGTTTGACTGGCTTTCTCAGTTCTTGATGCTTCACTTAACAAATATTCAATTGTATCTGATAATGTAGAATCAAGATCCTGAGCTCTAAGAGAAAGTTTTTCCCAAACGCGATAATCTAAATCAATCGATTTTTTACGAGTATGTTCTTGCTCTGCATTAAAATGACGCTTTCTCTTAGCTCGAATTGCCTGCTTAAGTTTGTTTTCAAAATCAGGATTCATATGTTTTTCGATCCATTCAAGTGACTTTACTGGCTCATGCTCTAATTTAACAAATTCAGCAATCCATTGTTGTTGTTCACTTGAATCAATATAGCGAGTGATCGATTCCCCCATACGATGCTTATTGAATAAGTACATCCACTTCCAGCCCGCTTCTAGATTTTCAAGTTGTTGATATTTCATATATTAGGCTCGTTATGTAAGGAATTAATTAGGGTGACAGTGTAACTCTAGTTTATCTATTCTTCAATACAATTGCTTTATATTGAGAGTTAACTCTAAATGCTCACTAAACCCTGAAAAATCAGACGTGTGCCTTTATGTCATGTATAATCAATTTTATTTTTCATGAATAAGTAAGCATGCAGTTAGACACACCATTTTTAATCGCGCCTAAATACGATCATATTCAAAATACTTTGAACCAATCTTATTCAATTAATGATCAGTCACCTTATTTTTTACAGCCTAGGTTAACTCAAACTTTAGAACGCTTCTCTCGAATAAATGGTGTTAATATTCTGCAGATCAACGCATTAGATAATCATGTTTATCGTAAATATGTTGCTAATTGGTTGATCTTAAATGCTAAAAATCGTGTATCTAATGATGCCGCGGTTCCTGTAATTATTGCAGAAAATGCTTCAGAAACTGAATTATTTGGTATTTACCATAATAAATCCGATGTACTAGAAACCGGACTACTGCAGAAAGCTCATGGTGGTTTTTTAGTTATTTCTCCTAGTATTTTATTTTCTAACCCAAAGCTATGGCCTCGATTAAAAAGTTTGTTACAAGGTCACCCAGTTAATATTGGAGTTAGCGACCCTAAGTCTTCAGCAAAACAAACACATCAACTAACTGTCGATGTTAAACTTATCATTGTTGCTGACCGAGCTTTATTAGGTGAGCTTGAACAGCTAGAACCAGATTTACTTGCCGGCATGTCTATGTTTTCTGAGTATGAATTTGATACTCAAATATCAGATGACACCATCGTTAATTACTTGCAGTTAATTGCATTTATTTCACAGAAAAACAAGCATTTACCATTAGAATCTGGAGCAGCTCTATTACCACTGCTTAAGTTAGGAGCGCGTGAATGTGAAGATCAAACCCGACTTAATCTATGCTTACTTTGGTTGAATGCGGTTTTAGCACAAGCTTCTGTCATTTCTGAATCAGCAGAATTTATCAGTGCGGATGATTTCGTTAATTCGATTAATGCAAAATATCTCTCAGAGTCTTACTTACCATCTCGTGCACTTGATGATATTTTAGAACAAAACATATTCATTGAAACTGAAGGTGATAAAGTAGGACAAATCAATGGATTAACTGTTGTTTCTGTTCCTGGCCACCCTGTATCTTATGGTGAACCATCACGTATTTCTTGTGTTGTTCATGCTGGTGATGGTGAATTGTCAGATGTAGAGCGTAAAGTTGAGCTAGGTGGAGATCTCCATGCTAAAGGTATGCTTATTATGCAAGCGTACATTCTTAGTCAACTAGATACTCATGAGCCATTACCATTTACTGCCTCTATGGTATTTGAACAGTCCTACTGTGAGGTTGATGGTGACAGCGCTAGTCTTGCTGAACTATGCGCCCTATTAAGCGCACTTTCTATAACGCCAATAAAACAAAACTTAGCCATTACTGGTTCTGTCGATCAGTTTGGTATGATTCAACCAATTGGTGGCGTAAATGAAAAAATAGAAGCTTTTTTCCACCTATGTCAAAAACGAGGATTAACTGGAGAACAAGGCGTTATAATCCCTGAAACAAATATCATAAACCTTGTTCTTTCAGAGGATGTTATTCAAGCCGTTGAAGATAAAAAGTTTATTATTTATCCAGTTAGTCATGTAGAACAAGCTGTTGAATTATTAACAGGCTTACCGTTACAATCTGAAGAACACGAGTCTATTTTCTCTCTAATTACTCAACATATTGAAGATGTTGAACACAATCCGACTCAATGCACTGCTATACTTTGTCGAATTAAGAACTGGTTTAACCAGCGCTGATCCGACTTGCTAAGCGTACAAGTGTTCGCTAGAATCACAGCAACTTATTTAGGAGTAATACTTTAATGCAAAATAAACCTAGCTCATACGATCGTGAAGATTTACTAGCATCAAGCCGTGGTGAATTATTTGGTGCTAACGGCCCACAATTACCAGCACCAAATATGTTAATGATGGATCGTATCCCTCTTATGTCTGAAACTGAAGGTCTATTTGGCAAAGGTAAAGTTATTGCTGAGCTAGATATTACTCCTGACCTTTGGTTCTTTGATTGTCACTTCCCTGGTGATCCAGTAATGCCTGGTTGTCTTGGCCTTGATGCTATGTGGCAACTGGTTGGTTTCTTCCTTGGTTGGATTGGCGGCGAAGGTAAAGGTCGTGCTTTAGGTGTAGGTGAAGTTAAATTTACAGGCCAAGTTCTACCTACTGCTAAAAAAGTAACGTATGAAATTGATTTTAAACGTGTTATCAACCGTAAATTAGTAATGGGACTAGCTGATGGCCGTGTTCTAGTTGATGGTAAAGAAATCTACGTTGCTAAAGATCTTAAAGTAGGTCTTTTCCAAGATACATCAAAATTCTAATTAAAGAACTCTATTGATTGATAAAGCTAGCCTTATGCTGGCTTTATTTTTACACAAACGAGATAAGTTATAGTGCGCTAGAGTTTATTGATTACTCTCAGTATCACCTTTGTTTATTCTGACTTTTTACGCTAGATAAAATTAAAGCCCCATAAAGAGGCTTTAATTTGAAATTCTATTTAAATTTAGTTATTTAAACAAACCGGAATGTTTGTCATCTCTTGCGTCCCGCCAGCCCCCTAGCCAACATGAACGAGCATCCATTGCTTGATATGGGCAATTCTCTGATGAACGGCCATTTAAACCTGCTTTGTATCCTTGTGATTGTGCTCGTTCTAAACGGTCACGCTTTTGTCTCTTCATAGTTCAGTCCTCATAGATGGAAGGCATAATGCTTCAATAAATATACTACTTTACTACTTATACCCTTTTATTCCGTTAGGGTTCATCACGAACATTTCGTGATGACAATTTAAGAATCGGACAATTTGAGCCATTTTTCAAGTATAAAAAAAGCCCGAAGTCTCAGTTTGTGACTTCGGGCTTAGTCTTACAAATTGATATTATTTAATTCGCTTTCGCATGAAACCAAATAAACCAAGCAGGGTCAGAGCTCCAAAGCCAATCGAACTACCCTGACGTTCAGTCGTATAGTTTTCAAAAGGACGAGTTTGAATATCTCTTGTCTCTTCATCAGAAATAGGAACTAGCTTAACTGCAACAACAGTTTCATCACTATTTCCAGCATTACAATACGCATCACGAGCAACACTATCGTAACCGCCTGAACATTTCACTGCTGTTGCTGAAATTACGCCGGCATCATTGATATCTGTCGCATCGAAAATTCGATACTGGTTATTGTTACCAGAAACTAAACCATCATTGGTTAAATCATCAATAACCCATGCCTTATTTTCAAAAATAGCACTTCTGTTTTCAATAGCTGTTTTTTCAGCCGCTTCAGTTACTTTTTCTGTTACACCATAAGGATAAATGAAAGCACGTTGACGACGCTGCTTTCCGTCATATTCACGGTGAGTTTCAATATCAATACGTCCAACAATCTCATTAAAGTTGTTAATGCCTCCCATTTCTCCACCCGCACCATTAAAAAAGATGTCACTAGAGAAAAAATTAGCACTAGGTGAAGTAACAGAAGCATCAGAAACAGCAAATAAACGATTAGCTGCAGCGCCATTCTGAGGGAAACCACCTGAACGCTTAGCTTGACCCACAACCACTAAATATTTATTAATATCTGTCGCAACTGAATTGCTATTGATATTATTACCGCTAATTCGAACTTGAGCACCGCCAATCATACTTGATTTTAATGCAGATAAATCAGAAGTAACGCCTTTAAATATTGTGGCATTCATATGTTGATCATCATAATTATTATAGCCTACGCCATAAAAATCCGTTCCATCAACATAGAGATCACGCATACTACCCTGTGCGTAATAATCACCATCAAGAGTTTTATTATCTGCCCAGGCAATGGCCGTTAATTTACCTTCATTCCAAACTGCTGCTTTTGTATGATAATAATAACGACCATTTTCATCACCAACAACCACACCTGATTTATTAGTAACGCTACCTACTGTGTAAGTTCCATCAGTTGACCATTGTCGGCCTTGTTTCCAAGTGGTCTCCCCCTCAATAAGGGTCTCACCTGAAATTGGAGTGTTTCGTGATGTAGAAGAACTAAAGTTACCAATCGTTGTTATTGCACCATTGCTAGTACTTAGTGCATTAATAACAGTATTAATTCCAGTAGCTGACACTAGACCATTTTCAACAAAAGCCAATGAATTTGATTCTTGATTTTCACCAGCAACTAATTCAATCCCCCAACCCTTCGTATATTGAGCATTAGCCCAGTATTCACAAGTGGAGTAGCCTAGCTGATAGAAACAATAGCTCTCAAAACCGTCATGATTATCTTCGATATAACTGAATGAGTTATCCATAGCAAAAGGGACTTCTTCACGGTATGAAAAACCTTCTGCATTATTACGAGTTTCACCAGCGAGCGCATAATCAGCGCCATCTACACAGTCATCAACAAAGCATCCTTTAGGATCTGTTGTCATTCCTGGTTGAATCGCCGTCCCATAGTACTCAGTACCCGACACAGCAGGCGTTACTTCCACCACTTTATAAAGCGCCGCTTGCGCAGGAAGCGCAGCGGACACCAAAACAGCTAATGTGGTTAATTGTAATTTATTACTCATTTAACTTCCTATTGTAGAGCTTCAAGTTCTTCCCAACGCTCAAATGCTACTTCCAACGCTTGTTCAGTTTCTGCTAAACGTGCTAAAACATCATCAGTCGTTTTAGGGTCTTGTTGGAAGAAAGTAGCGCTGTTTACTGTCTCTTGAAGTTCAGTAATTTCGTTTTCTAATTTCTCTAATGTTTCAGGTAACTGTTCAAGCTCACGCTGTAACTTATATGATAATTTCTTTGGCTTAGCCACCGGCTCTACTTTTTGAGTTGTAGCAGCAACTGGTTCCGCTTTTACCTTTACTGTTGGAGCCATTGCATCACGAGTCGCCTGTACATTAGCACGTTGACGCTGTGCATCATGATAGCCACCTACAAACTCTTCGATCTGACCTTCACCTTCAAAAATCCAACTGGTCATTACAGTGTTATCAACGAACTGACGATCGTGACTTACTAGTAATAATGTACCTTGATAGTTGGCAAGTAATTCTTCTAAAAGTTCCAATGTTTCAATATCCAAATCATTGGTTGGTTCATCAAGAATCAATAAATTGTTTGGACGCAGGAACAAACGCGCAAGTAATAGACGGTTTTTCTCACCACCAGACAACGCTTTAACAGGCTGACGTGCACGTTTTGGTGAGAATAGGAAATCTTGTAAGTAACTTAATGCATGACGTTCACGGCCACCCACTGTTACTTCCTGTTTACCATCTGCTAGGTTATCAATAACCGTTTTTTCAGGATCTAATGCTTCACGATATTGGTCAAAGTAAGCTACTTCTAATTTCGTACCACAATGCAATTTACCTGAATCAGGTTGCAGTTGGTCAAGCATCAGTTTAAGTAAGGTACTCTTACCACAACCATTTGCACCAATTAGTGCAATACGATCGCCACGCATAACATTGAAGCTGAAGTTCTTAACAATGTTTTTGCCATCAATTGAGTAATGAAGATTTTCAGCTTCAAATACAATTTTACCTGAACGATTTGACTCATCCACTTGGATATTGGCTTTACCCATTACTTCACGACGCTCTGAACGCTCACGACGCAATTGTTTTAATGCACGAACACGACCTTCATTACGAGTACGACGTGCTTTAATACCTTCTCGGATCCATGATTCTTCTTGAGCAAGTACTTTATCAAACTGTGCGTTTTGATCCGCCTCTACACGTAGCGCTTCTTCTTTCGCTAGTAAGTATTCTTCATAGTTACCAGGATAAGAAGATAAGTTACCACGGTCTAAATCTACAATACGTGTCGCCATTGATTGAATGAATGCACGGTCATGCGAGATAAAGATGATTGAGCCTTTAAAATCTTTTAAGAAGGTTTCAAGCCATTCAATCGTCGTTACATCTAAGTGGTTAGTCGGTTCATCAAGAAGTAATACATCAGGATCAGAAACCAAAGCACGAGCTAATGCCGCTTTACGTTGCCAACCACCAGATAAATCAGTTAATAATGTATGACCATCTAGTTTTAATGATTCAAGAACCGATTGAATACGCATATCAAAATGCCACGCATTAAGGTGATCAATTTTTTCTTGAGCACGAGATAGCTTATTAATGTTTGATTCACTTGGATCAGTTTCTAGCAAATCAAGAAGGCGGTGATACTCTTTTAAGTATTTACCTGCTTCAGCTAAGCCTTCGGCTACGTAATCAAATACAGTGCCACTTTCATTACGCGGTGGATCTTGCTCTAGACGAGAAACCACCACATCTTGATTAATTTGAAGTTTACCGTCATCCATAATGATGTCACCAGCAATCACTTTCATTAACGTTGATTTACCTGCACCATTACGGCCAACTAAACACACACGCTCATTTTCTTGTAAAGCGAAATCAGATTTGTCTAATAACGGATGATCGCCAAACGCTAATTGACCGTTATTAATTGTAAGTAATGCCATTGTCTTCTAACCAATTCTTTAATTGCAATATATCGAAGGGCCAATTTAGCTCAGATAAGCCATTAGCCACCACAGGTATTGTGACGCCGTAACGAGAAAAAAGTTCATCGTTAAACGCAATATCTACCGTATTTATTTTTACTATGTCTACACCCACCTCCACAAGCAAGTCAAACGCTTGCTCGCAAAGATGGCAGCCTTCCGTGCTATAGAGAGTAATCATTCGTCTCTAGTCTTCCTTGTGAGTAATAATCCAACAGTTATGAATGTGTTTATTACGAGCGAAGTCAAGCGGCAATGTTTGCTTAGAAATGTTCTTAGCTTTAAGGCCTGCTTTCTCTAGTGCTTCGTCATCCATTTTAAAGTTACGTTTATTATTCGAGAATACGATAGTACCGTTCTCACGTAGCATACGTTTTAGGTTCTCAAGTAACATGATGTGATCACGTTGAACATCAAACGTTTGTTCCATACGCTTAGAGTTAGAGAACGTAGGTGGATCGATAAAGATTAAATCAAACTCACCTTCTGCTTGTTGTAACCACTGCAGACAGTCAGCTTGTAAGAACTGATGCTGAGTACCGGTTTGATCATTGGTATTCATGTTCTTCTGTGCCCACTCTAGGTAGGTACGAGACATATCAATCGTCATGGTAGATTTTGCACCACCACAAGCCGCATGAACTGTCGCAGAACCGGTGTAAGCAAATAGGTTTAAGAAATCTTTACCTGCTGCCATTTCACCAATCATTTTACGCGTTAACTTATGATCTAAGAATAAACCTGTATCTAGGTAATCTTGTAGGTTAACAATCAATTTTACGCCATACTCATCAACATCAAAAGAGCGAGATTTCTCAGCCAGTTTTTGATATTGGTTTTTACCCGATTGCTTTTGACGAACTTTCAAAATAACGTTATTAGTTTCAACACCCGTTACTAAAACCGTTGCACGGATCATATCAGTTAAACGACGACGTGTTTTATCTTCTGAAATTTCTTTTGGTGCCGCGTACTCTTGGATGATGATGTAATCTTTATATACATCAATCGCGGCATTGTAATCAGGTAAATCTGCATCATAAAGACGGTAGCATTCTAATTTCTCTTTACGTGCCCATTTACCAATCTTAGACAAATTCTTTTTAAGACGGTTCATAAACTCAGGAGCAACTTCAACATTGGCTGCTTCTTTACGTTCAGCTGATTCGCTAATTGAATAGTTTTTCTGAACACAAGGCAATGCGCCGTTGTTCAATTTAAATTGCTTATCAGCACGCATACGTATACATGCAAGTAAATCATCGTTGCTTGAATAGATTGATGCAGTACAACCACCAAATTGCTCTTTAAGTTGACGACCAAACTCACTGTATAATGCAATCAATGCAGGTTCAGTACTTAAACGCTCACCATATGGAGGGTTACAAATCACTACGCCATTTTCAAACGCTTCTGGACGCTCAATCTTAGTTGCATCACCAACATCAAACGTAATTAAATCTTCAACGCCAGCACGACGGGCATTTTCACGAGCGGTTTGAATAACACGGTAATCACGGTCAAATCCATAAAAATGTGTATCTACTTTCTTAACACCACGACGACTCTTAACACGCGCTTGTGAACGGACTTCAGTCCATAATTCTTCATCAAAGTCATTCAGTGCTTCAAAACACCATTTCTCACGCTTAACGCCAGGGGCCATTTCACAAGCCATTAATGCAGCTTCAATCAGTAACGTACCAGAACCACACATTGGATCTAATAGCGGTTTGCTCTCATCCCAAGTACTGCGAAGTACCAAGGCTGCAGCTAATGTTTCACGTAGTGGTGCACGACCCGCTTCAGTACGGTAGCCACGTTGATGTAAACCTGAACCAATTAAGTCAAAGCCAAGAATCCCTTTCTCACCAGATAAACGCATATGTACACGTAAATCAGGTTCTGCTTTATCAATATTTGGACGCTCTAGATCCGCTTTGGTGAAACGGTCAACAATCGCATCTTTTACTTTCAATGCGCCGTATTGGCTATTACGAATCTCACGGTTTGTACCATTAAAATCCACCACCAATGTTTTATCTGCACTGAAATAACTAGGCCAGTTAATTGCAGAAGCACCTAGATACAGGTCCATATCATCACGAACATCAAATTCAGAAAGAACTTGAATAAAACGTGAAGCGATACGGCTCCATAAACAACAACGATAAACAACCTCGGTTGGAGCTTCAAACATAACCCCTGCATAAACTAATTTTGGGTCTGTAACACCAAGTGCAATAAGTTCGTCAGCAAGTAAGTTTTCAAGGCCTTTAGAAGTGATGGCTAAGTATTTTTTCATGGGATTCTTTTGGTTATTAAATTACCTCGCATTATACATGAATCTTACTGAAAGAGGATAAATAGATTCAGAGAAAATCCCTTACATAAACTCATTTTATCTCTTTTAAAACAACTATTTATTAAATCTCCCTCTTAAATGAGAGTTGAATAGTTTCCTATGGAAAACAATAAGACGCGAAATTAAATCAAACAATCTGGACTATACCAGTGAAAATTAGTAAAATTATTAACCTAAATAAATCATTAAATGAGGAAATTTATGTAGGCAATATTAATATTTCAGGTCGATTTGTAGGTTAATCAGACTGCTAATAATTTGTACATTTTGGTACAAGATCTCATTTATGATAAATCTAGTAAGCCCAGATGATGACAAAAATAAGCCCTATAACACTCTACTCTATTAGCTAATGCCAATTCGAGAATAGAGCGTTACGTAGAAAAAGTGGACTTAATTAGATCAATGTATAACTAGGGGTCTAACCACAAGACAAATACAGCATAAGCTCTAAGCTCTAAGCTCTAAGTGGTTAGTCTATAGGGAATTTAAAAAGAATAGATAAGTAAAACAAGCCTACACTGTCCGTACAAGCTATTTTTCTTTATTTAGCCTACTAGTGCGTAGTAAGAGGAATTAACAACTTGTAGCTTCGCCATTCTGTCGTGCATTACCTTTACCGGCTCACAGAACGACATATATTTAACTGGATTCAATGCAAAGGCATCCATATCAACAAGCATACACATACTGGCACACTCGTAGTTCTCAACGATAATAAAGTGTCCTTCCCCTAAATCATTCTTAAGAGACACAACCTCACCTTCTGCTGGACAATAACCATCGCCTTGAGATTCAAAAAACCAACTTTTTGGTAGCATTGGTTTATGGAATCGCTTAGCAGCAACACAATTAAGCGCCAATTCAACTTTACGAGGCTCAGAAAGAGGAAGGAATGAAATATATTCAACAAACATTTCATAAGAAGCCGCATCATCAACAGAGAACTTACTTTTATTGAATGCTTCATCTATTAAGACTTTAGAAGGTAGATTAACGCAAAAAACCATATCCATGCTCAATTCAAGCATAAGAGACCGTGCTTTATTATCGTAATACCAACTCCATGTATCACTTGGTTTAAGCATTTAACTTCTCTCTAAAAAATATGGGACAATGCCCTACGCGACTCCATCACCTAATATTAGGACGTTTATACTAAAAAATAGACTTTTTAAACAAACATCACTGGTGCAATGAGTTACTTATTCTACAAGAGCTTGATAATAAAAAAAGGGGAAATTTTCATTCCCCCTTTCGTTTGAACAGTCTGTAAGCAATTTTTACTGCTTTATATCAATTAAATGTTGTTCACGATATCTTTAACTAATGCTGGACCTTTATAAATGAAACCTGAGTAGACTTGAACCAGATCGGCACCCGCCATCATTTTCTCTTTAGCAGCGACATATGAGTCAATGCCACCTACACCTATAATTGGAAGATTATCACCTAAAAGTTCCTTAAGACGACGAACAACTTCTGTGCTGCGTGCTTGAACAGGACGACCACTTAAGCCTCCCATCTCTTCTGCATGCTTCATACCTTCAACCATAGAACGGTCTAATGTAGTATTAGTTGCAATCACACCATCAACCTTATACTTAATTAATGAGGCTGCAATTTGAGATAATTCGTTATCATCTAAATCTGGAGCAATCTTTAGAGCAATAGGTACATACTTACCATATTTCTCTGCTAATTCGTTTTGCTTCTCTTTTAACTGAGAAAGAAGATCATCTAATGCTTCACCGTATTGAAGAGTACGAAGCCCTGGAGTGTTTGGGGATGAGATATTAATCGCAATGTAGCCCGCGTATTGATATACCTTCTCCATACAAATTAGGTAATCTTCAGTACCCTTCTCAATAGGTGTATCTTTGTTTTTTCCAATGTTAATACCAATAACACCGTCAAATTTTGCTTTCTTTACATTCTCAACAAGATTATCAACACCAAGGTTATTAAAACCCATACGGTTAATAATACCTTCCGCTTCAATTAAACGAAATAAACGTGGCTTATCGTTACCTGCTTGAGGGCGAGGAGTAACAGTACCTACTTCAATGAATCCAAAACCCATTGCGCTAAATGCTTCAATACATTCACCGTTCTTATCAAGGCCAGCCGCGAGGCCAACCGGGTTTTTAAAGGTAATGCCCATCACTTCTACAGGTTTAGAAGCTAAGTTTTGACGGTATAAAAGATCGAGAGGAGTGCCTGTGAAACGTTTGAAATTTTGAATTGCTAGGTCATGTGCTTTTTCAGCATCAAGTTTGAAAATGCCAGCTCTGGCGATGCGGTATAACATTGTTGCTCCAAAAAAAGTCCCGAATAAACGGGGAGTCATTATTCACTGATTTTATTCACAATTCAAACTTAATCGTACTTTATTCATCATAATTTCTCCGCATCATTAAACTCGAAAAATACATTAAGAATAAAAAATCACTAAATTAGGTTATAAATGTAAGCGTGTGGGAAAATTACCGGGGAAATAAAAAGGGGAAGTGAATAAATACTCACTTCCCCTTTAGTTAAGCAAACGTTTGTTTAACGATATACTAAGCTATTAATTACTGACTTTAATTTGATGTACAGCTTATGTTAAGTAACGTTAATTCTCTTAATGCTACTGAGAACTTAGCAAACTCATGAACAGAGCCAACCTTAAATTCATTTAAGATATTGTCCCAACGCCCTACTGAACTGCTATTTTTCTCACACCATTCTGCTATCGCACTTTCTGCCGAATCGCTATTTTTAAACTCAGACAAAACTAAGGTCGTCAATTGACGCTGTTGCCAATCTAAGTCTTCACGGAATGATGCACGAGCTAGTGCTTGCCAATGGTTATCTACTCCTTGGTTATTGATTTGTTTTAAGAACCAATGCAGAGATAATTTATCTCCCAATACGTAGTATAAACGTGCAGATGTTGCTACTGGCTGCTCAGTTACCTCTGCTACTGCTGAGATATCCATTGCAGAGTATAAGCTACTCAAGCGAGCCAACACATTACCCAACTCACATGGTACGCCCATCTCGAGGTAATGATTCGCTTGTTCAATATGCTCTACAACTTCTTCATTAACTAGATAATTATCAAGATTAACTTTAATGTCATCAACCGCAGGCTTATATTTCGCGATTAGCTGATCAATAGACATGTGTTGTGAACCATTGCGTAATAACCAACGTGCTACTCGACGGATAGTTCGACGCATTGCAAAGAAAGCTTCATATTGAGCTTCTGCCGTAGCGACATTATCTAGATTACGAACTTCTTTAAATAAATCGCCAAACTCAAAGATAGCGCGAGTTGCTGAGTATGCATTTGCAATATCAGTAATCGCGTAACCAGTCTCTTCCTGTAAGCGAGTAATGAAGTTACAGCCCATTTCATTAACCATTTGGTTAGCTAAACAGGTTGCGATGATTTCTGAACGCAATGGATGGTTATCCATCTCTGCTTTATAGTTACGCTGTAACTCAGTTGGGAAATAGGTTGTTAATAAATCAGCATGATATGGATTATTTGCAATTTCATCACAAGCTAATTGCTCTTTAAGTACCATCTTTCCATAAGCAACAAGAACAGAAAGCTCTGGACGAGTTAACGCTTGCCCTCTTTTTTCACGCTCAATTAAAGTTTCATCATCAGGGATAAACTCTAATGCGCGATCTAACTGGCCTTGTTTCTCTAAATGGTGAATAAAACGGATTTGCTCTTTAACTAAAGAAGTGCCTTGCTGCTCTGCCACAGAGATCGACTCTGATTGACAGTACGCATCATCAAGAACTATCTCACCAACTTCATCTTCCATTTTTTGAAGTAAAACATTACGTTGCTTATAAGTAAGATCGCCATTAGCAACCAAACCGTTAAGCAAGATCTTAATATTAACCTCATTATCAGAGCAATCAACACCGCCAACGTTATCAACAAAATCGGTATTAACACGGCCACCTTTAAGACCATATTCAATACGACCCAATTGAGTCATACCTAAGTTACCGCCTTCACCAACTACTTTTGCATTTAGCTCTGAGCCATTGATACGTAAAGCATCATTGGCACGGTCACCAACATCAACACTGGTTTCTTTTTCAGATTTAACGTAAGTACCAATACCACCATTCCACATCAGATCCACATCCATCTTCAAGATCATCTGGATTAAGTCGTTTGGTGCTAATGACTGTTTACGGGTTCCTAACATCTTCTGAATTTCAGGCGAAAGATCAATCGACTTCGCGCGACGAGAGAAAATACCACCACCTTGAGAAATCAGATCTTTGTTGTAATCTTCCCAGCTAGAACGAGGAAGTTCAAACAGACGAGCACGCTCTGGCCATGTGATTTCCGCGTTTGGATTTGGATCAATGAAGATATGCATGTGGTTAAATGCCGCTTGAAGACGAATATGTTTCGACAACAGCATACCATTACCAAATACATCCCCTGCCATATCACCCACACCAGCAACAGTGAAATCAGTGGTTTGACAATCAATACCCATTTCACGGAAATGACGTTTTACTGATTCCCAAGCACCTTTTGCTGTAATACCCATTGCTTTATGGTCATAACCATTAGAGCCACCAGAAGCAAAAGCATCACCTAACCAGAAGTTGTACTCTTCTGATACTGAGTTAGCTAAATCAGAGAATGTCGCAGTCCCTTTATCTGCAGCAACAACCAAGTACGGATCATCATCATCATGACGAACTACATTCTGTGGTGGAGTCACTTCACCTTCAATGATGTTATCTGATACATCTAATAGAGCACGAATGAACTGTTTATAACAACGCTGACCTTCCGCAAAAATATCATCACGCGTAGTAAAGTTATGCTGCTTCTTACAAACAAACCCGCCCTTTGCGCCTACAGGAACAATAACGGTATTCTTAACTTGTTGTGCTTTTACAAGTCCAAGAACTTCTGTACGGAAATCTTCTTGGCGATCAGACCAACGTAAACCACCACGAGCAACTTTACCACCACGTAAATGTACACCTTCAATATCAGGTGCATAAACGAAGATCTCAAATGCCGGCACAGGCGCAGGGATTTCAGGAATATTCGATGGTTGAAGCTTTAAAGATAACCATGGTTTTGGTTGGCCATCTTCTGCTTTTTGATAGTAGTTAGTACGTAGTGTAGCGACAATCATATCTACGTAACGACGAATAATACGGTCATCATCTAAGCTTTCTACTTTATCTAAGCTTGAAAAGATAGCATCAAGTGCTTTTTGTTGTTTCTTTTCAGACCAATCTGCTGTTGGATCAAAACGAAGTTGGAATAAACGTACTACTGAGACTGCTAATTTCGGGTGTGCCGATAGCGTATCCTCAATGTATTGTTGGCTAAATGGGAAACCAACTTGACGCATATAACGAGCATAAGCACGCAAAATTGTTACTTCACGACCCGATAAACCAGCACCAAGCACTAAGCGGTTAAAGCCATCACTTTCTAATTGCCCACTCCACACTTGAGCAAACGCTTCTTGGAAAGGTTCACGAGCTTGACGAAGATCAACTTCAGATGGGCCATTTGAGCCATTATGAATCATAGAAAAATCTAAAATCCAATCCACAGAGCCATCACTCTTTGTCACGCTATATGGTGATTCACCAATAACACGTAACCCTAAGTTCTCAAGCATTGGCATCACATCAGATAGATGTATAGGCTCATCACGATGGAATAATTTAAATTTAACATTTGGAGAGCCTTTCCTCTCTTCTTGTGGACGATAAAATAACATTCCTAATTTATTATCATCACTTAGTAACTCAAGGCGCTCTATATCAGCAACAGCAGAACCAGGAAGAGTCGCTTCTTTATATGAACGAGGGAATGCACGTTGGTATTTTTTCGCAATCGCCGTCCCTTCACTCTCCCCTAAATTAGTAATAATGACATCACATAGGCGATCGTCCCATGTTGATGCAGCTTCCATTAAGTTATTTTCAATCTCTTTCACATTAATGTCGCCATTATTATTATCTACACGCACAATATAATGCGTTCTTGCTAAAGCACTTTCAGAAAAGAACGTAGTAAATTCAACTTCTTGATCCGAATTAAAAAACTGCTTTAAAATACGCTGAGTTTGGCGACGAAATTCAGTGTTATAACGCTCTTTAGTCACATAAACCATGCACGAAAAGAAACGACCAAATGGGTCTCGACGAACAAATAAACGTAACAAATCACGATCTTGTATTTTCACAACTCCCATGCCGACTTCAAGCATTTCTACTTCTGTTGCTTGAAATAGCTCATCACGAGGATATGTTTCGAATAAGTTACTTAATGCTTTATAAGAATGTGACCCCTTAATATACTGACTTGATTCTAAAGTACGCTGGACTTTATTACTCAGTAATGGAATGTTAGACACACTTTGGTTATAAGCTGTTGAAGTATAAAGACCCGTGAAACGATGCTCACCAACAACTTTACCTTCTTTATCTAAACGCTTAATACCAATGTAGTCTGTATACGCAGGGCGATGAATACGAGATTTTGTATTAGATTTCGTTAAGATCAATAAATCTGATTTCTTCGCAGCAGCTCGTGCAGAAGAAGGCATATCAGATAATTTGATGGTATGAATACGAGAAGCTAAAGAAAATAAACCTAAACCCGCTTCAGAAGTCGGGGTTAACTTATGATCCCCTTCTATCGCAATAAGATCAAAGTTCTTATAACCCATTAGCGTAAAATTATGATTTTGAAGCCAAGTTAAAAACTCAATAGCTTCATTTACCGCATCTTTTGCAATCGGTGAATCGTTTTCTTTTAGCTCTGCAATTACTTCTGTCAGTTTATGTGACATTGGTTTCCATTCATTTACCACACGGCGAATGTCTTCTAAAACCAATAATAACTCAGATTGAAGAGTCTCCATTTCTACTTGATCATTTAAGTGATCGACTTCGAAGTGGAAAAGAGTTTGTTGCATTTCTCCATCGCTACAGATCGAATTAATCTCACCGCTTTCATCACGATTAAAGCAATGTGGACCATGTAGCATGAAGTGGCTTGTCATATCAAGACGCGTAAGTGCCATCTTAACTGAGTCAACCAAGAAAGGACTGTCTGGCGCAACAATTTCAACGATAGTGTGAGTTGATTGCCAGCCATCTTGGCTTAATTTTGGATTGAAAACACGAACCGATACGTCTGAAAAATTAACATCCGATAGGTGATTCCAAAGGCTTAGAGTCGCACCATACATATCTGATTCATTACGTTGTTGTAAATCATCAGCATCAATATTGGCAAATAAACGTTGAGCAAGTTGCGTTACTAAAGACTGTTGAGGAATCTCAAGCTTTTCAGCAATTAAGGCGTACACTTTCTCAAGCAGTACTGGAACGATAGGATCACGCGTCGTCATAAAGCGAATGCTCCGTTTCTTATGATTAGTATTATATAGTGTAGCAGTTGATACTGCTTATGCGCCTCATATTGTAGGGAGAATATGATAAAAACGTTATGACTTTTTTAAGCTTAAGAGGCTTTATAGTTAGAAATGTGATTAAGGTAGCGATTTATCCTACTTGCTCTAGATTTAAGAAACGATTATTTTGGTCAGTTGTTAATCGAAAGCGACCTTTGACGCCTAATTGGGTTAAAAATGAACGAAAACGAGAAGCGGGTAATTGTAGGCTTAATCCTTGCTCTGTCACGACTAAAACCGTACTTGCCGCTCCAGAATAATGGCTTAAAAACGATTGATAGCTTACATTTACTCTAAAATAATAAAATTTATTCATACACTTATCTACTTCCCTAGGCCATTACTTGAGTATTATGATACTGCTTATTCAGATTGGTATTAGAAATACTATTTTGACTTTGAAATAAAAAAATGGCCAGTAAAAAATACTGACCATTTTTATTTAGTATTGATAATTAAAATCAAGCAACCATTATTAAGCGATCACAATTAAAATTATCTACCCTGAAACTAAGCTAATGCTTTATTTACTTTCTCAAAGAGATCCTTTGCTAGATTATCAAGATCCGCCAAACGTTGAAGTTGAGCCTTCATTAGATCTTGACGATCATGGTCATACTTTTTGAACTTCAGCAATGGATCAATCAAACGAGATGCTACTTGAGGATTGCTCTCGTTTAACTCAAGTAAAACTTCTCCTAAGAACGCATAGCCCTCGCCTGATTTAGCATGGAAGTTCACTGCATTATTTGCGGCAAACGAACCAATTAAGCTACGAGTTCGGTTTGGATTCTTTAAGCTAAATGCTTGATGGCTCATCGTCGCTTTGATTGTAGATAATGCAGCAACACTTGGATTAGAACCTTGCAGAATAAACCACTTATCCATAACTAAACCATCATGTGACCATTTTTCACTGAAGTCATTCATAAGTGTTTCACGAATTGATAGTTCAGCCGCATTTGCCGATACCATTGCAGCCATTGTATCAGTCATGTTATCAGCACTGTCATACTGTGCTTTTACTAACTGCTCACCAACTGGTGTTTTAGCTAAATACATTAATGCGCAATTACGTAATGCTCGCTTACCAATCGCGTCATGATCAACAGAATAAGAGCTTTGCTTTAGACTATGGTACGTAGCTGAAAATTCATCTTTAAGTTCAGTAGCTAATGTTTGTTTAATAAAGCCAAGAGCTTGATCAATAGCATCAACATCAACCGTATCAAACCAGCCAGTAATTTCATTATGGCTTGGTAATACAAACATCTCAGCAATGTAAGCATGTTCAAGATCTGTATTTAATAACACGCCACGGAATGCATCAACAACGGCTTCAGGTAAAACTAATGCTTCATTATTCTGAACGTGACCAATATTAGCACGGATGTAATTTGCTAATAGCATTTGACCTGCATCCCAACGCGCAAAATCATTCTTAGCATTAACCATTAAGAAGATAAGCTCTGCATCTGTGTAAGCATAATCAAGTTTAACTGGTGCCGAGAACTCACGCAGTAAAGAAACAACAGGGTTTTCGCTCACTTGTTGAAAAACAAAGGTTTGCTTCTCTTCAGTAATGTTAAGAACATTATTGACTTCTTTATTGTTACAGCGTAACTCAATAACCGAGCCATCTTGCGCATATAACTCAATATCTAATGGAATATGCAGTGGTAATTTATCTGCTTGATCTTCCGTTGCTGGTGTATTTTGTTTAACTGTTAGCGTGTACTCTTGAGTATCTTGATGATATTCAGAAATAACTGAAAGCACAGGTGTACCTGATTGACTATACCAACGGCGGAACTGAGTTAAATCTACACCCGATGCATTTTCCATCGCTAATACAAAATCTTCACAAGTAGCAGCGGTTCCATCATGACGTTCAAAGTATAATTTCATGCCTTTCTGGAAGTTTACTTCTCCTAGGAGAGTATGCATCATTCGGATAACTTCACTGCCCTTTTCGTAAACCGTAAGCGTATAGAAGTTATTCATTTCTATCACTTTTTCTGGACGAATTGGGTGTGCCATCGGGCTTGCATCTTCAGCAAATTGTGGACCACGCATGGTACGAACATTGCTAATTCGATTTACAGAACGAGAACCTAAATCTGATGAGAATTCTTGATCACGGAAAACAGTTAAGCCTTCTTTTAAACTTAATTGAAACCAATCACGACACGTAACACGGTTACCTGTCCAGTTATGGAAATATTCATGACCAATAACAGCTTCAATACCTAGATAATCAGTATCTGTTGCTGTCTCTTGTTTTGCTAATACGAACTTAGAGTTGAAAACATTCAAGCCTTTGTTTTCCATCGCACCCATATTAAAGAAATCAACTGCTACGATCATGTAGATATCAAGATCATACTCAAGATCGAAACGATCTTCATCCCACTTCATTGAATTAATGAGTGATGTCATAGCATGAGGAGTACGATCTAAATTACCTTGATCAACATAGATTTCCAGCGAAACATCACGACCAGACTTTGTCTTATAGGTATCAGTTAATACATCAAAATTACCTGCTACTAATGCAAAAAGGTAAGCAGGTTTTGGAAATGGGTCTTGCCAATAAACAAAGTGCTTGCCACCCTCAAGATCACCATGATTAATACGGTTACCATTACTTAATAAATGTGGGTATGCTTCTTTATCTGCAATCACTTTTGTTGTGAAACGTGCTAATACATCTGGACGATCCATATAATACGTAATGCGACGGAAACCTTCCGCTTCACATTGTGTACAGAAACCATCACCAGATTTATACAAACCTTCAAGTGCCGTATTTTCTTGTGGGTTCAACTCAGTCACAATTGTTAGGGTAAAATCACCGCTAACATTATGAAGCGTTAATTGAGTATCAGATTGTGTGTAATCAGAATGATCAACATCATTCACTTTTACCGATACTAATATCATTCCCTCACCTTCAAGAAGAAGGTCGGTTGATTGTTTTAGTTGCTGTACTTTTGATGTTGCTGAAACAAACGTTTTGGTATCATCAAGATCAAAAACTAAATCAATATCTGAGATAGTAAATTCTGGAGATTGATAATCACTGCGAAATTTAGCCTGAGGTTGTTGGCTCATCATATATCCTTATTATGTCTACCACTCAAAAATAGAATTAGTGATAGTTACTATTTAACCTCTCTATTCTCGCATAAGATACAGTAAAATGGTTAATAAAAAGAGTTTTAGTCTCAGATTTCTATCCTCACAGTCACATTATGCTCTTATTTATTATCTATAACTTTATTCTCTTACTAACAATGCATACATTCCAAACTGCTCATTCTTCATTTCAAGTTGATTCTCTTCAATATGGAAAGTTGATTCTTGCTCTCCTTCTTCATACAGCAATACTAGATCTTCACCTTCAAAATAATAATAACCAATGTGTTGATTTGTTTTTCCTGATTCTGAAACAACATTAAGTAAGAAAATAAAATCAGATCCTAATTTTAAATTTAATGACTTAACATTACTCGCCATAATGTCTTCACCCGATAGCAAACGTGAATTCCATGAACCTATTATTTTCTCTGGCACGACTTTAAAAAACTCTACACCATTCAAATACAACCGATTATGATTTACCCCATACTGATAAACTTGAGACTCATCAAGCTCTCCCTCTCCTTCAAAACGAATACTGTCTTGAGATATTTCAAATCGCCCTCTCCAAGATTCAATCTTATTTGATGAAATCTCTATTACTTCAATAAGAAACTTATGACTAGAACTAAGAGATATATGAAGTACTTCATTATTTTCAACACCCGGTTTCAAAAAATACCAATCACCAATAAGAAAAGGATTTTCAAAATAAGTAAGTGACTTTTGTTTTATCTCTACTGTCGCATTTGACACAAATGGACTAATTAGAAAGAGTAATATCAGTAAAATCATCGGCTTCATAATCAAGCTCCATTTGCATAAATGAAAATACATTCATAATGTAAGCCTAGATGATGATTGTATAATTTGCTGTTTTTTAGGCAAAAAAAAACAGAAGCCAATATGACTTCTGTTTCTACTTCTATTTATCTAACCAATAAAAGGTTACTTTTGATTCATTAACGCCAAATCAATGGTAATCGAAACCGCTTCATTCAGATAAGCATCAGGAACTTCATAATCTTTTGGAATATCATCAAGAGATTTAAATTCTTCTTTATTAAGAAGTTTTTGTCTTTGATTAACTCTATCTAGACGACGAACATCTGACTCATCACTTTCTTTTTCACGAACAGTCTTATTTAGTGAAATTGTTGTGATATCTTTTTCTGCTCTATAACGATCTATGTCTTCCTGAATAAAACCAAATTCTTCATCCGTTTTAATTCGCTCAACATGTTTTTTCGCTAATGGTTCAATCGTGTTAGCAATCTGATTAGTTTGTGCATATTCAGCTGCTTTAATGCTATCCCAAGGAAGTGCATTGTCTTCAACACTTTCGCCAGTTTCTTTCGGATCAATAGCTGCTGGGAATGCAATATCAGGAACAACGCCTAAGTTTTGCGTACTACCACCATTAATTCGATAGAACTTTTGAATTGTATATTGAACATGACCTAGCGGTTTATCAAAGAGATCATAAATATGATTTAGAGAACGATGTTGTTGAACAGTCCCTTTACCAAATGAATTTTCACCTAAAATAACAGCACGACCATAATCTTGCATTGCTGCCGCAAATATTTCTGAAGCAGATGCACTGTATCGATTTACTAATACGGTTACTGGACCAGTATATGAAATCTCACCATCTGTATCAGCATTTACATTTACTCGTCCGTAACTATCACGAACTTGAACAACAGGGCCACTAGTAATAAATAATCCAGATAGAGCTGTAGCTTCAGTTAATGCACCACCACCATTGTTGCGTAAATCAACAATAATACCGGTAATATCTTGTTTTTTAAGCTCATCAATCTGTTTTTTCGTATCTTCAGCTAAGCCAACATAGAAACTAGGTACTTCTAGTACGCCTACTTTCTTACCATCTTGCTCAATCACTTCAGATTTAACGGCTCTGTCTTCTAAACGGATCTTATCGCGAACAATTGTGACAGTGTGACTTTTTGAATCTTTGCCTTCTGGCAAGATCTCAAGCTGTACTTTTGTTCCTTTAGGTCCTTTTATCAACTGAACAACATCATCTAAACGCCAGCCGATCACATCAACAACTTTCTCACCATCTTGTCCGACACCAATAATTCGGTCGCCTTCAGAAAGTTCTTTACTTGTTAATGCTGGACCACCTGCCACTAAAGAACGAATAACCGTATAGTCATCTGTTGCTTGTAAAACAGCACCAATCCCTTCTAATGAAAGATTCATTTCTGATTGGAATTGTTCTGCATTACGTGGAGATAAATAACTGGTATGAGGATCAACTTCACGTGCGAACGCATTTACGTAAAGTTGGAACGCATCTTCATTATGACTTTGAGTTAAACGCTTAAGTGCATTGTTATAACGCTTGCCTAACATCTCTTGGATTTCAGGCCAATCTTTACCTGTCATAGACAAGTTAAGTGCATCATATTTAACACGCTTACGCCACAGTTCATTCAATTCTGCTTCATCTTTTGGCCAAGCCGCTTCAGAGCGATCCAGTTCAAGAGATTCATCAGTCGTATAATCAAACTCTTTATCTAAAAGAGATAGCGCATAAACATAACGTTCAAAACGACGTTTGAGTGATAAGTTATAGATATCAAAAGCAGCTTGAGTTTCACCCACTTTTAATTGGTCATCTAACTTAGTTGATAATGGGGCGAATGAAGTAAGATCAGCTTGAGTAAACACATTACGATTATAATCAAGCATGTCTAAATATCGCTCATAAATGGCAACTGAAAAGTCATCATCTAATGAGAAATGCTTATAATGAGAACGTGTAAAACGAGAAGTAACACGCTTACTGGCAGTGGTATGCTGTGTTTCTGCTGTTAGTACTGGTAAGTCCGTTTCTGAATACTTGGCTTCGAGAGGCTTAGCTTCAAGTGCGTGTGCAGACGCTGCTAGCATTACGCTAGCAGCAATCAGCGAGACTCTAAATCGACAATTCATGCGTCGGGAGTGCTCCTTTATGAACGAAGATTCTCCGCTTTAACAACCATTTGTAGGCCATTTGATAAGCGAATTCGTACATCATCCTTGTTAATTTCAACAATTGTCGCAGGCATATTACCTTTACCCATGTTAACGCTTACGTTGTTACCAACAGTTATTTCATCAGCGTTTAGAGCACGAGTTTCAACAGGCTTTTCTACTTTTTTAGCAGCAGCAGGTTGAGGACGACGCTTAGGTGGAGTTGCAGCACGAGCTGTTTTCTTAGCTTTTGCTTCTTCTCTTACTTTTTTCGCTTGCTCTTTACGACGAGCAGCTACTTTTGCTTTGCTCTCTTCAAGAGTCGCTTTAGCGTGTTCAACGTGCTCTTCTTCTAGTTCACCACAAGGGTTACCATCTAAATCAACACGAGATGCGCCTGGCTTAACGCCATGTAGGTAACGCCAAGAAGATGTATATTGACGTAAACCAGCACGTAACTGAGTTTTACTTACTTTAGCATCATCACTTAGACGCTCAGCTAGATCTTGGAAGATACCAATTTTAAGAGGTTTAGCTTCGCCTTCTAAAATAAAGCATTTCGGGAAGCGCTCAGCAATGTACGCAATAACTTCTTTGCTGTTCGCTAATTTTTCAGAGTTTTCCATGTAGTTTCCTGATAGTACGGTTCAAGCCGTATTTCGGTTCATTTCTAGTAAATATATTTCGCTATTATAGATACTTAAGCGTGAAAAACCACTACTGAAAGAAAATTAAAGTCTCTTTTCTGCTTCTTTCATGAAATCAACCAGCCCTTTTTCATCAATTTCACTGAATCGGTCAATATTTGGGCTATCAATATCCAAAACTCCGGCTAATTTACCATTTTGATAAAATGGGATGACGATCTCAGAATTACTTGCTGCATCACAAGCAATATGACCATCAAACTGATGAACATCTTTAATTCGTTGAACGGTTTCGGTCGCAAATGCGGTTCCACACACACCCTTACCTATCGTAATCCGAATACAAGCAGGCTTACCTTGAAACGGACCTAATACCAATTCATTGTCTTTATACAAATAAAAACCCACCCAATTGATATTATCCAGTTCCATATTTAAGAGTGCACTAAGATTCGCTAAGTTAGCGATAAAATCCGATTCACCCTCAATTAAGCCGATGGCTTGCTGTGTTAATCGCTCGTAGTGTTTCAATTCCATTGTTATTTTCCTTTATTCGCTTGCGACTCTATATATACTAAGTACAATGCCTCCGACAAGATAATAATAGGAACCATTCTCATCATGAGCCACATTTCTTCATCTACAATTAACTGGAATTGGTTATTAAGGCAAGCAAAAAACTATAAAAGTCGGTTAATCGTGGCAAACCTTATTGCTATTCTCGCTACGCTTATTAGTGTTCCCATCCCATTATTAATGCCATTAATGGTTGATGAAGTGCTGTTAAACAAACCTGCAACAGGAATTGAGCTGCTTAACACTCTTTTACCTGACGCTTGGCAATCCCCTATTGGCTATATTTTTCTTGTACTTGTATTAGTCATTCTAATGCGTGTCGTTAGTCAAATACTCAATATCTATCAAGGTCGCCAATTTAGCTTAGTATCTAAAACCATCACTTATCAAATTCGATTGCAGCTTCTTGATAAATTGAGTCGTATTAGTATGAAAGAATACGAATCTCGTGGTAGCGGTGGCATTAATTCACACATAATTACAGACATAGATACCATTGATAAGTTCCTTGGCCCTACATTAAGTCGCTTTATTGTGTCTTTCTTAACCGTTATTGGTACTGCAGGTGTCTTACTATGGATCAATTGGCAATTGGGCTTATTTATTTTGCTGGTTAACCCTATTGTTATCTATTTTTCACGCAAACTTGGTAACCGTGTTAAAGATCTTAAACGTAAAGAGAACCAGTCTTATGAACGCTTCCAAACTCGATTAATCGAAACTCTTGATGGTATCTATCAATTACGTGCAGCAAATCGTGAACGTGTTTTTTTAGAACAACTCAAACATCAAGCTGATGAGATAAGACACAGTGCAGACCAATTTTCTTGGCAATCAGAAGCCGCTGGTCGTCTCTCCTTCCTTCTCTTTTTGCTCGGATTTGAACTATTTCGCGCAGCAGCAATGATCATGGTATTGCTTAGTGATTTAAGTATTGGTCAAATGTTCGCGATCTTCAGTTACTTATGGGTAATGCTTTCACCTATTCAAGAATTACTTAGTATTCAGTTTTCTTGGTATGGTGCTTCTGCTGCTTTAAAACGTATCAACACCTTGCTGCATATTGATGAAGAACCAAAGATTGAATCAAACATTGACCCTTTCCATGTATCTCCCTCAACTGAAATAACCATTAACAATTTAAATTTTAGCTATAACAACGAAGTTCAGGTGTTAAATGACTTATCTTTAACCATTAAAGCAGGCGAAAAAGTCGCTCTTGTGGGAGCTAGTGGTGGAGGGAAATCGACTCTAATTCAATTATTATTAGGTTTATATCAGCCTAGTGATGGGCACATACTCTTTAATGGTCATGATACGAAAAAGATTGGCTTTGAAAAAATACGCGATCAAATCTCTGTTGTATTACAACAACCTATACTATTCAATGACACATTAAGGCATAATCTGACACTGGGAATGGATTACTCAGATGACCTGTTATGGAACGCACTTAATGTCGCTCAACTGCAAGATGTAGTAAAGCAACTTACAGATGGCCTTGATACCCAAATTGGTCGTCAAGGTGTGAAACTTTCTGGTGGACAGAGACAACGATTAGCCATCGCAAGAATGGTGCTAACCGACCCAAAATTTGTTATTTTAGATGAAGCAACATCGGCATTAGATACTGCGACAGAAGCAGCACTGCATATTGCACTAAGTGATTTCCTTGTTGGGCGAACCACTTTAATTGTGGCGCATCGTTTAAGCGCAGTGAAACAAGCCGATACAATTTATGTTTTAGATGATGGCAAGGTGTCGCAATCTGGCACGCACCATGAACTGGTTACACAGCAAGGACTGTATCAAACTCTGTATGGATCTATTCAAAGTTAAACAATTAGGTATCAATCATGGAAGACGCTAAATTTCGTCGCTGCCATGGCTGTGATCTGATCGTAAAAGTAGCGATAGTTGCAAAAAAGCAAAATGCTCACTGTCCTCGCTGTAATACGCAGCTGTATCGTGGTAACCGTATTTCATTAAATAGTGATTTAGCCATTGCTATTGCTGCACTATTGCTATTTATTCCTTCACATTTTTTTCCATTGATAACCATTAAACTCTTTGGCGTCATGATCCCTGCTACCTTGCCTTCTGGTAGCATAACGTTAATGGGCGAAGGCTTTTTCATGCTTGGACTGTTGATTTTATTCTGCAGCTCTATTGTGCCCTTCATTATCTGTAGTTCCGTTGTCACGGCACATTTAGCATTAAGAAAGAAATGGTTTCGCTTATTTAAACTCAGCATTACAATCATTCAACATTTGAAAGATTGGCTAATGCTCGATGTATTTTTAGTTAGTTTTGCCATTGCATGCTTTAAAGTACAAGATCACGCTGACATCTTTGTCGGCTCAGGCTTATATGGCTTGGTTCTCCTACTCTTTGTTACTTCTTTATTGCTCACTCATGTTAGTGCAAGGCGTTACTGGAGAGCTTGGCAAAGAAAACACCAACAGCATATTGAAGCACCTATTTTTGAGCCTGAATTATCAGTACACTGTGAGCATTGCCACTTTACTCAACAAAAAGGCCACCATTGCATTCGCTGTCACTCTGTCATACATCCAAGAAAGCCAAATTCAATACAAAAAACATGGGCATACCTCCTGACCGCTACTGTTTTTATTATCCCTGCTAATATTATGTCTATTTCTATTTTATTAACTAACGGTAAACGTCTAGAAGACACTATTTTTTCTGGCGTTGCAGGGTTAATTCGAACCGATATGTACGGGATTGCGATTATCATTTTTGTAGCAAGTATTATAGTTCCAGTTGGTAAGATTCTAGGGCTGGGTTATTTATTACTGTGCGTTCAGTACAAACGCAGCGTATTTCATCGTCAGAGAATGTCGATATACACCGCGGTAAAATGGATAGGGAAATGGTCTGTAATGGATTTGTTTGTTATTTCCATTATGATGACACTGATTGATCGCGGACAAATTTTAGATTTTACTCCCGGCCTTGGTGCCGTTGCCTTTGCCTTAGTCGTGGTTTTTACCATGCTGGCTGCTGAAAGTTTCGATTCTCGTCTGATTTGGGATAATTATGAGCGAACCAAAAAATCTTGATTCATCTATTGAACAAGTAAACATAAAAAATGAGCGAGGGATATCTCCGCTGTGGGCCCTGCCTTTCTTAGCGCTTTGCTTGGGTGGCTGGCTTGTCTATTCCGCTTTAATGGAAGCTGGAGAACGTGTACAGATCTATTTTGACGATGCACAAGGATTGATTGCAGGTCGAACTACAATTAGATATCAAGGTCTTGAAGTCGGTATGATTAAGAACATTACCCTCTCAAAGAACCTTTCTAATATATATGTCGATGCTGATATTTATCCTGAAGCTACCGATCTTTTAAGAGACAACACTCAATTTTGGCTCGTTAAACCTCAGGCATCCTTAACTGGGATCTCTGGTTTAGACGCGCTTGTTTCTGGTAACTATATTGCCATATTGCCTGGTTCTGGTGAGGTAAAGACAACCTTTACAGCCCTTGCAAATTCTCCAGCCATTCAGCCTGATCCTACAGGGTTAAGTGTCACGTTACGTTCTAAAGATCTAGGTTCAATCTCTGTTGGTTCAAAAATTTACTATAAAAAAATCCCAATAGGTGAAGTTTATAATTTTAAGTTAGATCATGAAACCGATAAGGTACGAATTAAAGCACTTATTCAAGAGCAATACGCACATTTAATTACCTCTAAAAGTCGTTTTTGGAACGCTAGTGGTGTTGGTGCCAATATTGGTTTTAATGGTGTAGATGTCCAATTTGAAAGCTTATCTGCACTTATTGGTGGTGCGATTGCTGTTGATTCCCCCGATGATGGTGAGGCCATCGAAAATGGAAAAGAGTTTCGTTTATATAACAACATTAAAACAGCAGGTCGTGGGATCCCTATTAAAATTACCCTACCAGATAACAACCAAATCAGCCCTAACGGTTCAGCTATTATGTATCGTGGGCTTGAAATTGGCCAAATAAACAGTTTAAAGCTGTCTGACGACAAAAAAGACATCATTGCTTCAGCAACGGTTGAACCTGCATTTACCGATTATTTAAATAACGGCTCTCGTTTTGTCTTAGAAGAGGCAAAATTAGGATTATCTGGTGTTGAGAATATCGGTAACCTTGTTCGTGGTAACTTTCTTACATTGTTACCTGGTAACGGAGAAAAATCTCGTACCTTTACTGCAATTCGCAAACCAGAACTTCTTAAACTCGACTCTAAAGCCTTAACTTTTTCTCTATATGCAGATCGTTCATTTGGTTTAATGTCCGGCACCACTATTTTATATAAAGGCATAAAAGTCGGTTCTATTACTCACGTCGCTTTGGTTAATGACAGAATAAAATTTGATGCCATGATCTTAGAGGAATACAAACACCTCATTAAATCAAAAAATAAATTCTTTGTCTCTGGTAGTGTTTCCGCCGAGTTTACTGACTCTGGAGTGAGTATTGATGTACCTCCAACCCAATCATTAATCTCTGGGTCTATAAGTTTTACCAGTGAAGGTAAAGGTTATAAACAAAAGAGCTATACTCTATTTAAAAATGGATCTTTAGCTGAACTAGCACAATTTAAGACAGAAAAAAGCACTGAATTGACACTCTTTAGCCCCGAGTTGCCTCCTATCACTAAAAATAGTCCTATTCTTTACCGTAACCTTGTTGTCGGAAAAATCACTAATTTTAGTCTGGGTAATGATGGCGTTAATATTAAAGTAAATATTGAGAAGCAATACGCGCACTTAATTCAAAAAAACACAGTATTTTGGAACTATTCTGGGGTTAATGTAGAAGCTAGTTTAAGTGGCCTTAATATTCAAGCAGCCCCTTTAATGTCAATGATCCGTGGTGGTATTGGTTTTGATAATATACAAGGTGTTGAGAATAAATTAGGCAAGAAGTGGAAACTCTACTCTACTCTGTCTGAGGCTCAAGAATTTGGAAAAATTATCTCCTTTACCGCAAAAGACAGCAGTGCTGTTTCTAAAGGAACCTTAATAAAATACCGAGGTGTGGCCGTTGGTGAAATCAGTAAAATTTCACCAAACTTTAAGAAAAACAATGTCAATATCCAAGCTCGTATTTACCCTGAGTACATAGACCAAATTGCGGTATCAAACAGCCATTTCTGGATAGTAAAACCAAGTATTGGGCTATCCGGAGCTGAAAACCTAGATACCTTGCTGGGAAGTTATATCCAAGTAACCCCAGGTTCTGGCAACAGCAAAACACAATTTGTTTTATCTGAACAACCACAAGGGAATACTTTAATCACCTACACTCTTGAGTCAATGACTCGTGGCTCAGTAAAAGTCGGAACACCTCTTTTATTCAGAGAGATGGAAGTGGGTGAAGTCATTGACGTTCGATTAGGTGATTTATCTGACCGTGTGATATTTACTATTGGTATCGAACCTGACTTTAGCTATTTAATCCGTGATAACACTATGTTCTGGAATGTATCAGGCGTTAATATGTCAATTGGTTTAAGTGGTGCTAAAGTACAAGCTGGCACTGTTGATAGTATATTACGAGGTGGGATTGCTTTTGCAACACCTGACGACACTTCACTTATGCCGCAGGCCAAAGCAAATAAGTCGTACTTATTACATAAAGCACCTGAAGAAGATTGGGTTTTATGGAACGCAGCAATACCTAATCCAAATAAATAACTCTGTGGTTAGGCGTTGTAGTTAAGAACAATAAGAGTGAAAGCAGTCGGTAAAATGGCTGCTTTTAATTATAATGGCTAGCAAACCATGTTTACTCATACCAATGCAATTAATTATCTAATCATTATGACTCAAATTAGTATCATATATATTTAAAGTGCTTTTTTTAATATCTCCTCTATTGGCTGGGGACGAAAGTAAAAAAAACCTTGAATTACATCGACATCATAGTGTTTTAAAATATCAATTTGCTCCTGAGTTTCAACGCCCTCAAGCACCACCTTCTTATTTAAATCATTGCAGATTTGCAGCATACCCTTTAGCAAAACCAATGAATCTTTATCTTCAGTTATATTACTAATAAACGCTCGATCTATCTTTATCACATCCAATGGTAGCTTAATTAGATAAGCTAACGAGGAATACCCAGCACCAAAATCGTCCATACACAATACAAAACCTATCTCTTTCAAACCATTTAAGTGTTGAATGGCCATATCCTTACGTACTAACGCATTTTCTGTGATCTCTAATTCAATATTAGTAATATCTGCGTTTTCTTCTTTTATTACAGTTTTTATATCCTCAATAAAATCATGATGGTGTAAAGAGTTCGCCGAAATATTTATTGAAATAGGTTTATTTATTTGTGGGTATTTCTTTATGATATTTACAGCGCTTCTAAATACATACATATCAAGATCAAAATACAACCCTGCTTGCTCTACAATCGGAATAAATGCATTTGGAGGAATAACCCCTTTTTCTGGATGCTGCCAACGTATTAATGCTTCATAACCAACCACCGCTCCTGTCGACATTGATACTTTAGGTTGTAGCATTAGAAATAATTCTTCTTTCATCATGGCATGACGAAATTCAGCTAGCACAGTACGTCGACTCTCAGTGTCCTTTTCAAATTGAGGCTCAAAGGCTTGCGCCATGCCTCGCTTGCTCTCTTTTGCAACTTTTAACGCCATTTTTGCATGCCGAAAAAGCAATTCAATATTAAATTCTTCCTTAATCGCGACATGAGCTTCCCCCAAAGAGACACCTAATCGCATCGAGTTTTCATTCAAAACAAAAGGTCTCGAACAGGCATGAACTAAACTTTTTAAGGAGAGCTGAGAATCCGCAACTAACACCGCAAACACATCTGAATGCAAGCGAGCTATCATCGCCTGTTTATGAAATATTCGTTTTAAAATTGAGGACATAGCAACAAGTACATTATTTCCAAAATCAAAACCAAGGCTATCTGTAATATCATGAAAATAATCAATATCTATAACATATAAACTGATTGTATCCTTTGCCTGTTTCTCAATGGTATTTGAGAACTGAACTAAACCACCACGATTATATAAGTCAGTAACTGAATCATAATATGCAGAACGATTTAAGTGACTGAAAAATTTTGCATTTTCTAACCCTAAAGCAATGTTCAAGCAAAATACCTGTAAAAGTTCTTCATCAACATCAGATAAATTTAACCCACCCTCAATAACCACCACTCCTTGCCATTGAGAAGGCGTACTTAAATAAAGTGCTGAAAAGTTTTTTTCTAGAACATGACTTTTAATTGTCAGTGCTTTTTGGGCTATACCTGAAGCAGTATCGTTTGAATACTCATAAATATCTTTACCATACATACTGTTATAGCCTTGAGTCGTAGCTACAACTAAAAAGGCATTATTTTTCTTATCCTCAAAATCATTTGGTCCCTTCAGTGGCCGTTGTGAGACACAAAAAATACCTTGTGATGATAGATGAAATAATGCATTAATTTGCTGTAAAACACCTTTAGCAAATTCATTAATTGAACGTTCTTTCATTAATTCAGAAGAGGCATTGATGACATTTTTCAAGCCTTCCTTACTTTCTTCTAGGGCTTGTAAGTGATTATAAGATCGTATTGCGGTTGCCAGTGACGTTAAGAGTTTATCTCGAGTAAGTTCACTTTTGGTTTTATAATCATTGATTTCATATTTCGAAATAATATCTTCTTCTGGTGCGTAACCTGGTTGTCCTGTCCGCAAAATAATTTGCAAATTCATTTGCTTTAATTCTTTACGAATCCGCTGTGTTAATAATAAACCTGAATCTGACTCTTCCATCACAACATCAAGTAACACTACGGCACAATCTGGATTGTTCTTTAATAATTCAAAGCCTTCTTTTCCTGAATAAGCACTGATAAACTCAAGATTTTTACTCTGAATTTTAGTGTTAGCTAATGCTAGTTTAGTCACCTCATGAACTGAGCTTTCATCATCGATAATAGCTATCTTCCAGCAATGCTCTGTTTTTGTTTCTTTTTCACTAATGTCATCCACTAAATTCAAGATAAAATCACTCATAGATATCTTCCTTCTGTTGTGGCGCTATTAACGGTAATTTTAATTCAAAAGTAGTGCCTATACGGCTTTCAACACTAATCTCCCCACCCATTAAATTAGTCACTATGCTATGAACAATGTTTAACCCTAAACCTGACCCCCCTCGCCCTAATTTTGTCGTAAAGAAGGGGTCAAAAAGTTTCTTAATATATTTATCTTCAACACCATTGCCATTATCACTAAAAAGTAATTTCACTTCATTACCAACGAGATCAAATCGTATTTGAATTTCGCCATTATCTTTCCCTTCAAACCCATGCAACATCGAGTTATTAAATAAATTAGTAATGACTTGTCCTAATGGACCGGGGAAACTATCAAGGGTAATATCTTTAGATCCTTTGATTGAATATTTAATATTAGTTCGTTTTATTTTATGATGCAGAGTTTGCGCAATCTCATTAAGGGTTTCATACAAGTTGAACTCACGACGTTTATTACTCGTTTGATCTACGGCAACCTGTTTAAAACTATGAATTAACTGAGCAGCATGCTGAAGGGAATTCTCTAAAAGCTCAAGAGAACGCATTGATTCAACTTCAAAAGTCTCTAATTTAGAACGATTTAATACCCCACTTTTTACCTCTTCTAAAAAGTCCGTTAAATTCGATGTTAAGGTACTCGCCATTGTGACACTTACCCCTAGTGGCGTATTTACTTCGTGCGCAACCCCCGCAACCAATGTACCTAAAGATGCCATTTTCTCTGTTGCGATTAATTTAGTCTGAGTTTCTTGTAGTTGTTGAAAAGACTGAGTTGCATTATCTCGCTCTACTAACAGCTCTGATTGAATTTTTTGTTCATTGCTCCTTAGCTCATCAAGCTCAGCTAACTCTGCTTGAAACAGCTGTAAATTAGACAAGATATCTGTTAACTCATCATTACGATTAAAAGAGGCTAACTCAAAGTCTCTCTCACCACGGCGTAACCTTTCAATAGTCATGGTCACTTCTGCTAATGGGTTAAAAATAGTACGGCGAGTAATAACAATCATACTTACTACTAAGCTAATAATAAGCAGTGTTGATATCAATAAAATTAAAGAGATGTTGCTTGAAATTCGCGATAAATCGTCCATTGATTTAATCGCCTCTTTTCGAGCGTTTCCTGACAGATTATCTAATATTTTTTCTGCTTCATTAAATATTTGATGTTCTAAATCATCAATAGCCTTGGTAGCAGAGATTTTATTTTGAGTTTGATAATGTTCAAATATATTTGTTCCCCCAACCTTTAACTCATTAAACAATCTTTCAATTTCATTAATATGAATGATTTCTTGCGGTTTTTGTTCTAGTGGTTTGAGTTGAGCTAGGTAAGTTTCAAATTGTAAAGCATTAGCAAAGAACTCACGTTTTGCACTAGCATCAGCTAATACAAAACGGTTTAAGTCCGCTAGCATATCTCCAGCCTCATCTGTCAACTCAAGATAAAATCTTACCCCTGGTAAATCATCGTTAATAACGTCTTGAGGATTATTTGTAGAGCCTACATCTGAAATTTCTTCTTCTTTCATTTGATCTAACAATGCCTCTAAAGGCATACCTACATTCTTTAACAAATCATCAATTTGCTTCGCTGCTCTTCTTTCTTTTGAAGGGAAATAAACCTCAAAAACTTGTGAAATCGCTTTCTGCTTATGCCCTTCAACTAAACGAACAACACGTTCGAGTGTATTTTGTTCTTTTATATCTTTAGGAATTAAATTACGAAATCGAACTAACTCTGCATAATTATTAAAATACTCTTGCTGCTCTTCCTCTTCACCTAACAAATACTCTAATAAATTGGAGTTCATATCACCTAATTCTTCTAGCATTGCTAATGAATTAAGTGCCTCAGGCAAATCATAATCAGCTACTTGCTCAGTAGCAGTATTAATTTTAGAGCTTAAATGAATAACCGTAAAAGAGAAAGTCAAGATAACTACTGAAATGAAACCAAGAATAAGATTGATCCTTGAAGATATTGACTGCCGTTTCATAGTAAAAAACTCCAACATGACTAAATGTTATAAAACAATGATGATGCTGATATATACATATAAAAGTTTAGTTGAAGCTTTAGGGATTGCGAGAAATCATCGTAATTTACACTTTACACAGTGAAGTAACATGGACAAGCAACGTCAACAGTATTTATAAAAAAGTGAACTCGTTCTCCTACAAGGCCCAATTCCGTTTAGACAATACAAAGATTTACGTTTACACTTCCTGCCATAACATCACCCTATGAGATTCATCCGTGCACGATAATATTTTTCTCCCTGAAGCCTTCTTAACACAAGTACAAGAAACCATGCCCTCTCACCTTTCAATGGAAGAGTTTATTGCCGCTTGTAAACGCCCTTTACGCCGTAGTATTCGTGTAAATACATTGAAAAACAGTGTAGAAGAGTTCAAACAACGTGCCGATGAAAAGCAATGGAAGCTAGAGCCTGTACCTTGGTGTGATACTGGATTTTGGATCACAAGACCAGAAACTGATACCGTTAAATTAGGCAGTACTGCCGAACACATGTCAGGGCTATTCTATATTCAAGAAGCCAGCTCTATGATGCCAGTGACAGCCTTATTAAAAGACAATGACAACATTGAAATGGCATTAGACATGGCTTCTGCCCCTGGCTCTAAAACCACACAACTTGCCGCAGGCATGAAAAACCAAGGCGCATTAGTTGCCAATGAATTTTCATCAAGCCGTGTAAAAGTATTGTGCTCTAACGTACAGCGTTGTGGTGTAAGTAATGTTGCCCTTACCCATTTTGATGGCCGTGTATTCGGCGGTTGGTTACCTGAAACCTTCGATTCGATCTTATTAGACGCACCTTGTTCTGGTGAAGGAACCATTCGTAAAGATCCAGATGCTATGCATAACTGGAGCCCTGAATCAGTCATTGAAATTGGTGATACTCAGCGTGATCTAATCGAAAGTGCTTTTCATGCCCTTAAACCGGGTGGCGTGATGGTTTATTCAACCTGCACGTTGAATCATCAAGAAAATCAAAATATTTGCCATCATTTAGTCGAACAGTTTAGTGACGCGGTCACGTTTGAACCATTAGGTGATCTCTTTGAGAATGCAGAAAAAGCATTAACACAAGAAGGCTTCTTGCATATCTACCCACAGATCTTTGATAGTGAGGGATTCTTTGTCGCAAAGATTCGTAAGAATTCTGCGACTGTACCTCCAGAAGTTAAAAAACGTTTAGGTAAGTTCCCCTTTACTGTCGCCTCAAGTAAAGAAGCCAAAGACATAGAAACAGAATTAAATGCCACCTTACAACTCTCAATTCCAGAAGCAAACGAGCTATGGATAAGAGATAAAGAAGTATGGGCCTTCCCTAAACGTATGAAACCACTTATTGGCGAAATGCGTTATCACCGTATTGGTTTTAAACTGGCAGAAACCCATAAAAAAGGGTATCGCTGGCAGCACGAAGCAATCATGGCATTAGCAGAAGCAAACAACCCAACTGCATGTGAGTTAACCATTGAACAAGCGCGTGAATGGTATATGGGCCGTGATGTTCGCCCTGAAACTGTAGGCAAAGGGGAAACCATTGTTACTTATTGTGGTGCCGTTATTGGGCTTGGAAAATGGGTAGGTAATCGCATTAAAAATGGACTACCAAGAGAGTTAGTTCGTGATGGGAATTTATTCTAACTAAACGAATTATATCCATCGTACTGTTAAAGGAATTTTGATAAACTGTACGATGGATTATATATAATTAAATTAGGAACATGGACATGCCTTCGCAGTATAGAATAAATAGGATTGTCGATATTGGAGATACACTACACCGCTGTGGATGTGCTCCTTATAAAGTAGAACGCTACACCATGTTTTACGCCAATAAGCATGGTGTAAACTGTATGATCCAAGCAACACCTACCGCTATTAATTATCAATTTCCTGATGATAACAACGCTGTAATCTTAAAACGGCATAAACCAGCAAGTATTGACTTAGGGCTCCTAGCCAATACCATCATCCGCTTACAACAGCCACTCAGTGAGACACCACCGCCACCAGCTGAAGGTGTTCATTTCCCTACTTGGGTTGTTGCACTTGCCAATATCTTTATTCCTCCTGCTTTCTTAATGTTAGTTGGCTCAACTTATGAAGCATTATGGGTAAGCTTTTTACTTGGTTTTGTCGTTTGGGCTTGCCAAGCAGTTTGCACTAAACGTCGTAGTCTAGCTGTTGAGTTTTTTAGCGCCGTAATTGTTACTTTGATTGTCACTTTCATTGCCAGCCTTGGTATCCCCATACCCGTTCTGGCTCTCTGCATTGCTGCTATCGTCCTTTTTGTTCCCGGCCTCTCCATTGCAAACGCCCTAGAGTGTTTAGCTTTCAATGATCTTGTTTCAGGAACCAGTTTGCTTGGTCAATGCTTCTTAACACTGATTAAACTCTTTATTGGAATTATCATTGGATTACATGTTGGTGAAGCGCTATGGGGAGTTCCTGAATATACAGATTATCAAAATGAGTTCCCTATTTGGCTGCAAATTATCGGCCTTCCTATTATTTCATTTTCTATCGGCGTCATGTTTAAAGCTCGCCCAAAAGATATGATTTATAGCCTCCCTGTTGCCGTATTGGGTATGTGGGGTCCCTTTTATCTGGGCTTTGATGGCGGATGGGTCGTTGGCACCTGGGTTACCACTGTACTAATCACATTATACGGTACATGGATAGCAAAAAAATTAAATCTAACTGGGATTATTTTTATTATGCAGGGGATCATTATTTTAGTCCCAGGTAGCAGAGTGTTAGTTAGTGCAAGCCAAAGTGTTTTTGAAGCCTCTATATTACCCATTCCAAGTATTGGTTTATCTGCCCTCTTTATGTTCTCAGCTATTGTTGCAGGACAAGTAACTGCCTATTCAATTTACTCACCTAAAATAGAACGAGATTAAAGCAAAAAGGCCAGCTATTAAAAATAACTGGCCTTTTCTTTTTAAGCTATCAATCTATCTTAAGCACGACTCATGAATTTGTGTTCAGAGGTGTTAATTTTGATTTTTTCGCCATTAGCAATATACTCAGGAACTTGTACTGTCAAACCTGTTGTTAAGGTTGCAGGCTTAGTACGAGCACTTGCTGATGCACCTTTAATTGAAGGATCTGTCTCAACAATTTCAAGGTCAACAGAAGAAGGCAGTTCAATAGCTACAGGTGCTTCATTAACAATTAGAACCTGTAGACCTTGAGTCTCTTCAGTAATGAAAAGTAACTCTTCTTCAATCGCTTCTTTATTAAAGCTATATGGCGTGTAATCTTCAGCATCCATAAATACATACTCATTACCATCAATGTATGAGAATGTTGCACTACGGCGGCTAAAATCAGCAAGGCTAATTACTTCATCTGCTTTAAAGCTTTCATCTGCTTTTAAACCAGTAGCTACATCGTACATACGCATACGGTACAATGATGCACCAGCACGACCACTTGGTGTTAGCTTGCTGATTTCTTTAATAAAATATACTTTACCGTTCAGTTCAATTGCTGAACCTTTTTTAATGTCACTTGCCTTTGGCATGATAAAAAATCCATAAATAATTGGTAGATGAAAAATACCATGAACTTTTTAGATCTCCAATAATTATGTTCATAAATACCGTGATAGTTTTAATATTATGCAATCTTTTCATGTGAATCCGCCTTGAAATTTTATATTTCAATTCGCCCTTGTTGCCATGAGCGAAACATAGTGATTGCAGTGTATAAAACGACAAAAGAAACCAACCACGACAACATTTCAACATCCAATGACTTAACAATAAATGCCGCAATAAATACACCAATAGAACCTGTAATTGCTACTACTAAAGCCGCTCTTGAGTTTAAGGCTTCTTTTTTAATAAAATTCCCTGATGAGAAAAAACATAAGAAAGCACATGAGCACATCATAATTGGAAAAGCGGCTAATGGGTTCATTCCTAATAAATAGATCATTGTCATGCATGGTGCGTATAAACCAATACCAACCGTCATTAAAGCACCAAATATAAAGTTGCCAATAATAGCGATTGTTAACTTCTCACCTGTTAAACCAAGGGCATCCCCCCCTAATGGGAAAAGGTGAAACTGACCTGCGAACATTAATAATGCAACAATAAACAATGCTCCCGTCATTATTAAACGGATCAATTGGCGATCAAAATTAGAAACTAAACGTGCACCAACCGTTGCCCCTGCACACGCAGATACAATTAAGCTCAATAAGGTGGTTAAATCTACATTTACCGCAGTTAAAAAGATTAAGGCTTGAAAAACGGTCGCCATTGTTGCTTGGGCGTTCATTGTACCTGGCAGATCTTTATCATCAAGCAGTTTAAATTGCTTGTAGCCTGCTGTTTTAATAGCAAAACTACCCACACCTAATGTGTCACAGAAATTAGCAAAACCACCGATAAGGCCAATTGCTATCACATTCGTGTTTTTTTCTGATTCTCTTTTACGACGCCATAATGAGATTAGCATATAAAGAAAAAGCAAGCCTCCGATAACGAGACTTGCTTGTAGTAAAAATAGAATGGTCATCATAATTCACACGTTCTTATAAAAACCGAATATTAATTCAATTAATATTGTAGTGCTAGTTAATTATTCTATCATTAGTTGTTTTAAATCACTTATAACTTAAATTGTTTCACCAATTGTTGTAATTGATTGCCGGCATCGGTTAACTCATTCGCCACTTTGCTCGGTTCATAACTTGACTCAACTAATGAAGATACAATAGTACGAATCGAAACTAAATTTCGGTTGATTTCTTCTGTTACTGAGGGGGAATTTCTAAGCTGCCTGTGCGGCAGTGAACTAGAGCGAGGACTGGCGACTGCAAAAGGGTGTTTTCTAAGCTGCCTGTGCGGCAGTGAACACTCAACCCTCAATCAGTTTCTGTACGTTAGATTTCTAAGCTGCCTGTGCGGCAGTGAACGTGTGAGCGACTATTGCAATCGGTAGATGAATTTTCTAAGCTGCCTGTGCGGCAGTGAACTTATTATTCGTGAATTTCCGCAAAATGGAAATTTTCTAAGCTGCCTGTGCGGCAGTGAACTTCCCCAGCAACTATAAAGAATTAATTAATTTTTTCTAAGCTGCCTGTGCGGCAGTGAACTACAGTTTGATGATAGTGACGGTTCAGACAAATTTCTAAGCTGCCTGTGCGGCAGTGAACAATAATGAATCTACGCCCGATCGAACTATTGTTTTCTAAGCTGCCTGTGCGGCAGTGAACCTAGAAAGTGCCCTTACTAACCTCATCATTTTTTTCTAAGCTGCCTGTGCGGCAGTGAACAAATTGCTGATTTACGTCATTGTGAGCGTGCGTTTCTAAGCTGCCTGTGCGGCAGTGAACTGCTGAGGATAATGTTCGTTGTTGTTTCGTCATTTCTAAGCTGCCTGTGCGGCAGTGAACATAAATGTAATACCACAGATGTTAATTTCTGAATTTCTAAGCTGCCTGTGCGGCAGTGAACTTCTTAAACCTTAGCTAGTGCGCATTATGTGATTTCTAAGCTGCCTGTGCGGCAGTGAACCTTATACGAAAAAAGTTAAACAAGGCGTTTCTTTTCTAAGCTGCCTGTGCGGCAGTGAACGACGTTCACCGCCGTTCGGAGCACGACCAAAGTTTCTAAGCTGCCTGTGCGGCAGTGAACAGTCAAAGTGAGACATATGACTCTCAAATATTTTTCTAAGCTGCCTGTGCGGCAGTGAACAACCCACTTAACAGTGGGTTTTTTATTTGCAGTTTCTAAGCTGCCTGTGCGGCAGTGAACGCTTGGCATTAAGATTAGATGCGGTGCGGATTTTTCTAAGCTGCCTGTGCGGCAGTGAACGATATAATAGAAGCTGGTCTTGATACTTATGATTTCTAAGCTGCCTGTGCGGCAGTGAACGATCTTCTTCGCTAGATAGCTCATTAAGAACATTTCTAAGCTGCCTGTGCGGCAGTGAACCTATATCGAACATCTCTATTTATCCCCACTCATTTCTAAGCTGCCTGTGCGGCAGTGAACGCCACCTAAGCTCGATATTGTTCGACTCAAGATTTCTAAGCTGCCTGTGCGGCAGTGAACGAGTCAAATAAGATGACCACACTTAAGCTGATTTTCTAAGCTGCCTGTGCGGCAGTGAACATTCATTGAGTTTACCCTATCCTTTACTGCTGTTTCTAAGCTGCCTGTGCGGCAGTGAACAATAGAATATCAGCACAAAAATAAGTTACAACAACTAGATACCTAAAAATACCTATTTTTACCAATATTTTTCCACTCTTTTTAATTTGTTGATTTTAAAGAGTATTTCTATCGCTTAATTTTATTGGGTAAAATAGCCTTATTTATATCATCATCTAGAAAAACAAAAGCACCACCCTTGGGCAGCGCTTTAGTTATGATTTACTGCTTATTTACTACTCTTTTAACTGTCCGCGATTCTTCTGAATCGTATTAATCACAAATTTAATAATAATTGGAAATAAACCAAGCAAAGCCAGTGAACCCAAGATCTGAGGAGAAACTAAACCAGATAAAGATGTGATCTCTGAAAGCTGAGTACCTGCATTTAGATATACCATGGTACCTGGCAACATTCCTAATTGACTAAAGAGATAAAATCGCCCTGCCGTGATCTTCGTTAATCCCATTAAAAGATTAATCAAAAAGAATGGAAAGATAGGAATTAAGCGTAATGTCAGTAGATAAAACGCTCCATCTTTTTCAACCCCTTGGTTAATCGGCACTAATTTATCTTTAAACTTACTGTCTACCCACTCTCTTAATAAATAACGGCTACTCAAAAATGCAATGGTTGCTCCGATAGTGCTGGCAAAAGAAACCAGTAATAAGCTCCACCAGAACCCAAATAAAGCAGCGCCTAATAAAGTAACTACCGCAGCACCGGGAATAGATAATGCGGTAACAACCACATAGGCGATAAAGTAAGCGGCACTATAAAAGAATAGGTTCTCTTGTATGTCACTTTGAAGCGTTTGGTGGAAGCCTTTAATTTGTTCTAATGTCAGTAAATGACCAAAGTTAAAATAAACAATCGCAAATGAAACCAATAACGCCATTAATACTATGAGTTTTTTATTCATCATTAACCCTCTTCTTTAATGTCAGTATTTATTGTTTTAGTTAAATTATCAAAACCACCAACATATTTACCATCTAACCAGATCTGCGGTACTGTCACTGGAGTTTTCTCTCCAATAATGGCTTTAACTTCTGGGATCATTCTATATAACGCCGCACTGTCTTTAACTACGTCATGATAGGTATACTCAATCCCTGCCGCATCAAGCGCAGCCTTGGCTTTAACACAAAAAGGACAAGTGGCTTTTCCAAAAACTACATTTCCTTTAATTTGATCTCGTTCTGCTACTTTTGCTATAACAGCTTGGATAAGAACTCCGCGATTAAGCGCTTCACCTTCGCTTATCACTTTATCTTCAACAATAATAATTGGGGCATGCCATGCTTTTAACTTTAAAGGCTCCCACCAATTTGATAGCCAATCTTTAACTTCTAACTCAATAGGGATACCTGCAAGCTCTGTCTCAAAAGTATCTTGAAGAATATCTGTGGTTAATGTGCATTCTCCACAAGGAATATTGACCTTAAATGGTCCCCAACTGCCTGCCCAACGATATAATGTAATTTTAATTGGCTTCATTGATATATCCCTACTTAATTATGACTAACTTCAAATTAAACTGAACTGTTTAGTTTAATTTAGACGAGATTTGAAATAAGTCAACGATTAAAAAACAAATTCAAACAACATTGTAACTTTAATCATAGTCGCTATATTGATACTTGGAGCTACACTATTCAGATTTAATGATAGTCTCTAAAAACATTTGATGAGCTAGTTCAATAAGTGTTGGATCTTTTGTTAACTGTAACGAAGCAAGTAAACCATTAAAAATAAGCCCTGCCTTTTTTGCTCTTAACTCTGCGTTATCAATATGGTGTCTGTTCAACAGCTCAATAAGCAATTTTTGAGTATGTTGTTTGTATTGTAAGCTGACTTCGGTTATCCCTTGGTCTTCATTACTGTATTCACTGTAAGCAAGTTGAAAGTAACAACCATTAAATGACTTTACATCTATACAGCCAGCAAGGCCTTTAAAGCGTTGGGCGATTTTTTCTTCTAATGTCAGCTCTGTATTCTCAAAAAGTATTTTTACATTCGTCAATGATTGCTCACTAAACAGTCCTAGAGCACTAGTAATTAAATTTTCTTTTGATTGGAAGTATTTATAGATGGTTGCTTTTGATAGGCCAGTTGCTGCGGTAATTTTATCCATACTGGTGCCATGAAAACCATGTAATGCACAAAGCTCTATGGTTTTTTGTAATGCGTTGATTCTTTTGTCTTCTTTCATACATCACTCTCCTTTTCTCAATTCTTTAATAATAGCAAAATAAACTGTTTAGTTCAAAAATGCTTGACTTATAAAATCCTTCCTATAAATTAAACTAAACTGTTTAGTTCACAATAAGGTAATGTATGAATCAAAAAAACATCAAAAAAACACACGTACAAACTTCTTTAGGTTATAACCTTGGAGTGTTTGGCGTCGTCGCCACTCTACTTTGGATAGGTATCTTTAAATTTACTCCAACAGAAGCTGCCGCTATTGAACCATTAGTTGTTAATCACCCACTTCTCGGTTGGATCTATGGATTTATGTCTATTCAGATGGTTTCAAACATTATCGGGGGAACTGAGATAATTATCGCTTTAGGGCTTATTATAGGACTGTTTCATCCTAAAATTGGGTATATATCAGGTATTTTTGCTCTGCTCACTTTTATTACGACATTAAGTTTTTTACTCACAACGCCAAACACATTGAAAATGGTCGACGGTGTCTTAACAACTAATTTCTTCTTATTAAAAGACATTCTCTTTGTTGCTATTTCATTACTTGTAATTGAGGGGAACAAAAAAGCAATGACTGATGCATAATTCTCCTACAGCCTGTCCAATTAACATTGAGCAGGCTGATATTTTTGGTGTTAAACAGAGCTTGAAGGTTTCCTTTTAACATAATTTACTTTCTAGACTATACTGGTAGGAGGAGTTAAACCAATAAAGGATTATTATGAGCTACCACCACATTCATGTTGAGCAACAAAACACCATTATGATTGTTCGTTTACAGCGCCCAGAAAAATTGAATGCCGTAAATTACCCTATGTTCGACGAATTAATTCACGTTAGCCGCCAGATCGAAAAAGATCGAACCATTAGATCTGTTATTCTTACAGGAAGTGGAGGTAATTTTAGCTCAGGGCTCGATTTCGCCTCTATTATGAAGAAAAAATCGCATGCTATGAAATTACTCTTCAAACTCTGGCCGGGTAATGCGAATAAAGCGCAACAAGTTAGTGCAAATTGGCGTAACCTTTCTGTTCCTGTCATTGTTGCTATTGAGGGCTATTGTTGGGGAGCAGGGTTACAAATTGCACTAGGGGGTGACTTTCGAATCGCCTCTCCTAAAGCAAATCTATCTATTATGGAATCTAAAATGGGATTAACCTCTGATATGGCAGGTTCATTAACCTTAAGAGAGATAATGCCGAAAGATCAAGCCATGAGAATAAGTATGTGCGCTAGCCAGTTAGATGCCGAGACTGCGCTGAAATATGGTTTAATTACTGAAGTTAATGACGATCCATTAGAAGCTGCGATACAACTTAGCCAACAATTTGCTCGAACCTCTCCTGATGCCATTGCGGCAACTAAACACATTTATAATCGTTATTGGACTGCGCCTAAATGGAAACTACTCGCTTATGAAACTTATAGCCAAATTCGGATCCTTATTGGCCGAAATTTTGTTCAGGCTCAATATGCATTAAAGAAGAAAGCATCACCCCTGTTTAAAGTAAGGCAGCGATTTTGGTAAATTCATAGCTATCTAAATAACAAAAAAGCATGTTGATCTTATAATCAACATGCTCTCTCTATCGCACAAGCAATAAGGTTACGGTGTCACTACTCTATTGCTACCTATGATCACTTAACATTAAGAAGATCACCAATAAGCAAGCGCTTAGGGTTCACTATATGAGGGTTTAGTTGAATTATATCCTCTAAAGCGATGCCATGATCTCTTGCGATGCTATATAGCGTATCGCCTTGCTTTATCATGTAATACATAATAGCTTCGTCAGCTTGTTGCTGCGCTTGTTCTTTCAGTTTATGTTGTGCTACATCGAGTCTATGTACTGTTTGGTAAATTTCACTGTCTGTACTTTTCTGTTTTTGTAATTCAGTTTCTAATGTATTTACTTGAGACTCTAGCGTACTTACTTTCGACTCTAGTGTATTTATTTGCTCTATCTGACTTTTTTGCTGAGTAATTTGCTCATCATTTGAGGCACAGCCAGTAAGAACCAATGAAGACATTAGTGACGCTAGCAGAATAATATTTTTTTTCTGTTTCATATTTTCCTCTCTACTATCTACTTGCCAAATAACCTCAACCATTGTCATAAAAATAAGATGTGCGCACAAGTAATAAATGGTTATATATTGACAATTAAATCTTAAAAATTTTTATCTGTGATCATATAGTATTTTTAAAGACCATTTACTATACACACAGATAATTTCAGATCACACTAAACACAACTATTGAACAGTACACTCGTTTAAAAACAGTGCGCTTCTCTCAGCACCAAAAATAGGGGTTCACCATGATAAAAATGCTAGTTTGCGACTTCGATGGTACGATTAATGGCGGATCATCACTGGGTGTAGATCAATTTTCAGCGTACCTAAATACACAACCCGAACTGCACTTTATTATTGCTACAGGAAGAACGCTACCCTCTATTAAAGAAGGATTAACTACGCATAACTACCCGAAACCACGGTGTATTATTAGTGATATTGGCACGCGTATTAATTATGACTATGATTTAATTGCAGATGAACGTTGGCAACACCAATTACAAGACAAATGGAATAAATCGGCAATACAAACCGCTTTGCAAGACATCACGTTTTTAGGAGAGTGTAATCCATCGTATCAAGGCGATTATAAGATCACTTTTGAGGGAAAACTTGACCACAAGCAATATTCATCGATTGCAACGGCACTTGCACAACAATCGATTAATGTTGACATCACCTATTCCCACGACTGGTTTCTTGATATCACCCCAAAGGGGATAAACAAAGCCGCAGCCATTCACTACATCATGCAAAAATACAACCTGACTGCTGAAGAAGTTTGTGTCGCAGGAGATTCAGCCAATGATACTAGCATGCTAACCATGCCCGGTATTAACGCCATTTTAGTCGCAAATCATTATAACGAAGTCGCTCATTTGTCTGAGCTCAATCACGTATATACAAGCAATGCTTCTCATGCCGAAGGCGTATTAGAAGGGTTAATATACTGGCAAAATATTGCGGTGCAGAATAATACAAGTTCAGAAACCACAATTTAGAACGATTTCCTAACCTAGTAAGCACAACGGCAATCACAAGTAGTAATTGCCGTTGGTTTAAAGCGCTTTATCTATGATGGCGTCGATGAGGTGTAGTTGAGTGGTTTGAGACTCTTTTAGGCGAGACTTTATATTCTATTCATGCCCTTCTAAAAAAGCTCTCAATTCATCTTCATTAATAATAACTAAACCTTGATCACTTTTTTCAATCAAATTTTTATCTATTAGGCTTTTAACCGCTCTTCGATATACTCTTTCAGACGTTCCAAATCGCTCTGCTTCTTGGAGTACTTTATCAAAACTCCCTAATGCCGTAGTTATACCACTTTTCTGCATTAATAAGTCATATCCAATATTATACGCAATAGGATGCAATAAACGGTTGGTGTAAATATCCATTGAGTCTTGGTAGTCTTCTGCTAACGCTGCCGCAAAAAAGAACATCATCTCTGGCTGTTTATACAAGGCCTTAGTCAATGCTTTTAAGCAAATTGTATCTACTTGCAAATACTCATCAGCTGCGACTGTCCACTGACAAGGCGTTTGAGTGAAAAACTCCATTTCCCCAAAAATATGATAATCACAGTTAGCCTCACCAAGCTGAAATCGTCGTCCATTAAGAGCCAAAATACTCATAGATACGCGACCACCAGGAACAACATAAATGTAGTCTAGCGCCTCACCTTGACGAAGTATTTCTGTACCTACATCAACATAACCCGTACTTACTTGGCATTGATAAAGCAGCTCTTTAAATTTATTACTTTTACTGGCTAAAAATGAGTAAAAGCGACCAGAAGAATAAGGACTGATTTTCATAATGAACTCATCTAGAAACAATGGCTGCAACGTTAATTAGATCCAACTCTAAACACAACTTTTTCTAGTCTTTTGCCCATAAGTTGTGCTTTAGATCGCTTTAATTCTCTAAAGCACTATTTTAATTACTCTATGCTCCTTGCTTACATAGTGCTTCTAATGCGGTAATAGCGGCTAACCTTTCGCCATTCATCATTGCTTCATTATCATTAACATATTGATTAACGCCCTCTTTCACATCTTGCTGATAAAGAACGACATTATTAAGAATAGAAGCAACCTGTAGCCCACGAAGTCTCCCTACAGTGAATAGTGCTGAGGTTTCCATATCTGCACCTAAAATGCCTTTCTTATTCCAATACTGGCAGAGTTGCTCTTCTTCATCGGTATAAAAGCTATCGTGTGACCGAACTACCCCAAAGTAATATTTTACGGATTGACTCTCTAAAAAATGGTTTATTTCTTTTAATAGAGTAAAACTTGCATAGGCTGGATAAGCAGAACGAATATACGCTTTAGAGCCGCCTTCATCACGCACTGCACCTTCAGCAACTATCAATTCCCCTAGTTTAATATGATCTTGCATCGCACCAGAAGAGCCCACTCGTATAACGTGTGTAGCACCGCATAGTTTTAACTCTTCAACCGCAATGATCATTGATGGTGCGCCGATCCCTGTACTACAAACAGTAATCGTGGTGCCTTTATATTGAGCATTAAATACTCGATACTCTCGGTTTTCTGCAAGTAGCTCTATGTTATCCATCAACTCAACAATACGATTTACTCGATCAGGCTCCCCACATACAATGACATAAGGGGCTACTTGAGTCTCATCAACGCAAATATGTGGCTGTTTACTCATGCTATTGCCTTTTCTACTTGTTTTTCATTACGATTTTCTTTTGCTGTGCGAGCCCATTCACGAGCACCATTAGCGGCGATAAACATAAGGATTGAGTATTGAACTGACATCGCAAACACACCCTGAGTTGCATAAATGCCAACGCTAATAATGTTAATAACTATCCAAAGCATCCAGTTTTCAACATACTTACGAGTCATTAAAATTTGAGCGACGATAGATAAAACGGTCATGCTCGAATCCCAAAATGGAAATGCATCAGGTTCTAGAATAGGTTGAGATAGATCGGCACCAAATAGATTCATACTATCAACAGCAATTGTTGCTAATGCAAAGAAGAATGGATCGATGTAGATAGTAAGTAAGGCAATAGCAACAATACTACTTCCTGATATGGCCAACAGTTTTGATTTACTTAACCAACGAACTTCAAGTATTTCTCCGCTAGAGTTAGGTCTTGTCCATGCATACCAACCGTAAATGTTGGCACAAAAAAAGAAAAGCTGAAGTAATAACAGGCCATAAAGTTGTATTTGAAAAAAGATGACGGCGAACAAGGTGACATTGAGTAAACCAAAAACGTAATTTATAGTTTTTTCTTGGCTTGCAAACCAAATACACAATAAGCCAAAAATAGTGCCAAAGCCCTCTACCCAGCTCATGGCATAGCCACCACCAATTGGAATGTTGACTAGCGTATTATTTATGTCTAATAGGGAAAGTAGGTCCATGTTGTTATCCTTTATTATTGTCAGTGTCAAAATCATAAAGCAGTATCATCTAAAACAAGGAGGACATTTGTCCCCTCATGATAGAGCTTCATCTGATTTTTATATACTGAGCATTAAATATAACAACTTAATGCAATTTCTTCTGTCGATCTGAGCTTCAAAACCATGTTCCATTGAAAGACGTTTGGTATTGTAATCTGGTCATTTATTACTGCCTGGACCATGAAATGAATCAAGCTTGTGATTACAATAGCGCGAATCGTTTACTCTTGCTCTTGTGAGTACTTCTCAACATGCAAATTCAAAAAGTGCATTCCGGCTGAACTTAAAACATAATGTTTATCACCACAAGGGTAGAGAAAGTTTCGATCTGCAAGATAATTTAACGCCTTATCCCACGTTTCGATTCCAAGCGCCTGTCGAATATCATCATAAATAGTTTGTTCTGCAATTTCTTCTAGTGCGGAACGTCCTAATCCAATCACCGGAGTGGTTAGATCGTCTAGGTCAAAACCTTTATCTACCCAATAACGGGCAATAATTAATAATATTGCCTGAATCTTGGTGGCGTTGGTATCAGCATCTTCTTCTGCTTCACTACGGCTGATATAGAAAAACTCCCCTTCAATGTTAAAATTCAGATTGTAACCAATATGTAGATAGAGCTGGGTAAAATGATCAAGATTATTGTACAGCTCAGTATAGAGAGTACTTTCTATAAAGGTCTGCTGGTAAAGATCATAAGCTTGCTTAGTGATCACCTTTCCGTTCACAAAGGTTGAGTAAATCTGTTGGCTTCTAGCCATACTTATTTGGGAAAAAGCTGTCATCATTGTGTCACTCTCTCTGTTCGAATTTTACGATATAAATACACTGTATCGCCTTGAACTATACGATTACGAAAATTCGTTACTTTTACTGCATGACCATCAAGTATTTCATTGCTACGCATCAGAAAATTTAGTCCTTCTAGCAAATCAATAAAATGGTATTCAGGTAAGTTACTTTTGAGTCTCCGTTGCAGCGCGAGTGTTAAATCTTGATATTCTGTCATTTTCATTTGCTTGACTAAATTGTATATACATTCAGCTCGTTCTAGTCTTCGCTCCGTAGAATCATCTTTAGAGCTTATTAAATCAACATAGCGATTCTTTTCTAGCAAACCTTGATCAGCTACTCTTGCTTCTATATCACTGACTACGTTATTAAGATAAGCTTCAGAACTGCTAATACGCAGTACTTTTGGCCTTCCTTGTTGCATTAACCCAAGGAATGCACCATTGTCACGAGCAAATTGCCCATCAATCTGGCTACGTTTAAGGTTATGCCTTGTCGCACCTAACTCTTTGACTAGATCACTAAATGCCGTTTCAATCGCATTAAACTGTTTCAGGCGTTTTTTCGATCGAGCCAAAAACTGATCAACCGACTGAGATACCTTGCTTATTTGTGAATGAAAGCTATTAAAGCTAACCTCATATTTCAGCATTGCTGTTGAGCGTTGGTGATCTTGATGATGTTCAAACTGGCTACGTAAACTTTGCAGACATTCAAATAAGTTAGGACCATCTTTCAAGCGACTCTTTTCATCAAGAAACTGTCGAGTAGGCAAAATATGCCTAGACAAAAGCAGTGAGATTTTTTCAATAGATTCTCGTTGTAACACTGAGAAAACTTGTGGATTATCTGACTTAGCGGCTAATTCACTCGCCTCACTCAACTCTTGGTTAATCATCTGCATTTTAACTAAGTTCAAACGGATGCTATTTAACAATTCACTCAAGCGATGGAACAGTTCATCTATCAACTCTTTAAAATCAAGATCACTATCGCTAAACAACAAAGTATTCGATTGAAGTTTAGCTAATAATAAACGTATTCCTCCGAGTTGAATTTTCAATGCTACATCCGTTAAATCTTGAAATAAACTATGATCAAATAGTCGAAATACGCCAATCACGGAACGATCAAAAATCAGTCGACTTTCACCACCAAATTCATCTTTATCAACCAAAATGTGGGCTGCGAGCAAGTTATCTGTCGAAAAAGCCGTACGCAGCTGTTTCTGTTTATCTTTATTTTGTCCTTGAATATAACGATGTAGCCGAGAAATAAATGTTGCTTCACGTACATAAGGTTCACTCATTTCATCCATTTCACGAATGATGTCACGCATAATAGTGTGATGTTCAAGCATGATAGAAAAAGTCGGAATAGTTAGAAGCCGTTGCTCACTCATCTGCGTCTCCAAACATATCAAGTTGTTCTCTATCCAATGCACTTCCTTCTGTAATAAAACTGTCAGGCATACCCGTAAAAGCGATGGTTCGCGCTGCACTATAAGGGGTTGCGGTACGCATCGCGTCTAATCGGAAATGTTGTCCGAATTTAAAAATAATCTCACTGGATGCTGAATTGGTCGATGCACTTAACACTCTAAATCCCGCTTGTTTCATATTGGGCAATAACCAATCAAACTGTGAACTATCAACAGAAGCACCTTCGTCAATAATTAAAGGAAACTGAGTCGTACACGCACTGTTTCTTAATTTACCGAGGAGAATTTCAACCAACTTGATATTGATCAGCATTATTGTAGACGTGGATTGTGATTTACTCTCCCAACCTGTTTGCCCTTGCTTTTTCACTCGATAAGCAATACCTGAGACGATCTGCTCCATAGTTAACAGCGCTGCTTTGCCATCTGGGAAAAACTTTTTACTAAATGCTTTAAGACGTTCAATAAATTGATCTGATGCTTTTTGGTCTGAATGCGTATCTAAGTGCTCTATTTCACTAACTAAATCACTGAACCTTGCTTCGACTTTTATATTTGCTTCGACCTCTGCTAAATCATTGATAGCAACACCCTTAAAAGATCGGTTAATACTCTGTTCAAACTGGCGCACCATTTCACGATTATTTTTTAATTCATTAATAATGGCGTGAACTGAATGCTTATGCTCAACAAAGTTTTTACGAAGAATATCAAACTCTTCCTCTAAGCCACGATAACGCGACTGAAGTTGTTGGAAAGCGTGTTCTAGTAGATCATCCTCAATATGAGAAGCCATAAGTTTATCATCGTTCTCAAGCACCTGATTTCGCACAAAACCTTGAACTTTTTCAACAATCTCATTTTTCGCTTGTCGCTTATTTTGTAGTGCTTTTATACGATATTGTAAGTTGTCTTCATTTAGCTCTACTGTATGATCTGGCAATACAGAAAAGTCGATAGTAGGTAAACCATTGGCTTCAAGCTCTGCCTTAACCCGAACGTGATAATTACCTAATGTCTCTAGGTCTAATTTAATTTGGTCTACTTTGATTTTTTGCGATTCAGATGCTTCTCTTTCTTGCGCTAATACTACTTTCTGACTTTCAAGTTGCTCTTCAAGTCTCTGCTCTTTGATTTTTGCTTGCTCAAGCTCTTCAGTTACACTATGAAGCTGCTGTGTATTACTATTAAAAGCTAATAGCAGATCAATTTCTACCTGAGTTCGACTAATTTCTGCCTTAAGCACATTAATAGCTCTAATCAGCTCAAACCGATTTTCATTATCTATCGCATTAATTTCAGCTGCTCGTCTACGACTCTTTTCAAGAGCGGCTCGAGTTTTATCTAACTTAACTTGATCTGACTCTCGACCATCGACAGAAATCGCATCCAGTTTTACACCGAATAGCTCATAACCTAAACCATCAACCTCAATTAAACCCGTAAAAGACTCTATCGCATGTTTCTCTGGTGAGGTGAGTTCTCTTTCCGGGTTAGCCTCTGCTACTTCCGAGTTTACTGCGGCTAACTTCTCCCAAGTAGATTTAGATAATTGATTAAATAATTTCAATTCCTGCTTATTTACTGAGGATTGAAAACGACGCTCCATTTCTTCGTGCTTTGTAATGTCTTCTTCAAGTTCATCCAATTCTTTCTGTCGTTTTTCAGCATCCTGCTTTAGCGCTAGTTCCTCTTCTTTGTCCGATAGCTGATCCCGATGACCCGAAATTATCGATTCTATTGTATCTGATTCATCATATAGATTTATTAGTAGCTGAGTTTTCTGCACAATTTTTTCGAATTTGTTATCTTGGCGAAGTAGTACTTTCTTCTCCCCTTCTAAGTTCTTCTGTTTATCCGTTATATCACTACAATTCTTATTAGCAGATCGCGTTTTAACTTCTATCAGTTCTAGTTGAGTCTTTTCTAAACCTAAGGCTTGGTTTTCATTACCTATTCGGTTTTGCACCATCATGGCATACTGCATTAACTCATCTTCAGCGTTTTTGTTTTTCATTAATTTCTGATGACTGTCAGACAGTACTTCAAACTCTGGCCTTAAATTATCGATACTTTTTAGCAGCTCTTCACGACGCGTCAGTGATTCGTTATGCCCAATAAAACCATCAATATCAAAGTTGAGTTCATCTTTACGCTCTTTTTTCTGCGACTCAATGATATTAGCAATGGCTAATCGTACTGTGTCGGAACCAGTTTTCATATCAAACAGCAAACGAACTAATGCACGAAAAGCATCGACATCAGCATCGCTCGTCGTACTGAGCGGGAAGAGGCAAAAGCGCATTGCATCAAGGTTTAGCAGTTGATTGGCGTAAATCACCTCCTTAATTGCAACCGAACGTATTGGTGTCTTAAAATGTTTATCTTCTCGCTTGAGGAAAGCTTGAACTTTTGTTGGACTTAGATCTTCAACTCGCCCACCAATTCCATCCTCTCCAGCATTCGCATCCCAAAAAAGATGTCGAATCTGCTCATAACGCAGTGATGTAAACATTCGGCGGTAATCCAACTTATCAGAATTACCTCTATACAGAATCTGACAATGAGGCAAAGGCCCGCCTAAATAATTGTCACACTCCAAAATCAGAAAACTAGTACTGCTTGGGAAGTAGTGCTCGAAACTCTCATCGTTAGTATAAAATTTGCCTTCTTTGTCTGAAAATCCAAATTTCTTTGCCGAGTCTTTAAAGTTTTCTTCTGGCAATAAAAATAATCTTATTGCATTAAGGATTGAAGTTTTGCCTATATTTCCGCCACCTATCAGTATTCCACCTTCGCGCAAATCAATTTCTGCGATGGCAACACCCACTGAATCTACAGTAACAAGGCGAGATATACTGATCAAAAGGTTATCTATTGCATTATTAAACATGAGTTAGTCCTGTGGTAATTCTGGTAATAAAGCTTCTTGCTCTAAGAAAGAACGTGTTTGATTCATGAGATCTGCTTCTATATTCAGTCCAAGCTCGCGAGCGAGCTGTATGGCTTTCTCAAGATGGGTACTTTTTTTGGGTTTAAGCTTAAATTTATTTCTGAAAATACCCCAGTCACCTGGTGCTAGCCAATTACTTTGGGGAAAAGAGGTTTTGAGCGTTTTGTATATTGTTAAACCACCTAGATCTACATCTTGAGCACAATAAATTTCGTCATAATTGGAAAGAAACGAGTGATTCAGCTGATGGCATATCTGATTACCTGAACCAAAAATAATGTCACAACTATTTATCATCGAAGAGTGACCAATGAACTCTAAAAACTCCCGATAACGATAAAAATTCTCAATATTTTCGATAAGAACAGCCTTTTTACCAATAAGCTTCCCTTCTGTTTTGTAACCTTCAAGGTTAGATACAACAACAAACGGAATCTGAGATTTAGTGATACGGTTCAGAACTAGCATATGCGCAAAGTTACTCGGAAAATCATGCGAACGCCCCACATGAGACGCACTAACTCTATTACTTAGTTCTGGCTCAAAAAGCGCGTTATGCCACTTTTCATCAAGTATGGTCAAGTTATGACCACCACGAACACGCGTAGCACTATATATATTACGCCACTCGTTGAAATCAGAATGAGGCAAGCAGTCGATAAACCGATCTAAATTTATCGTTCTTCCTTGTGAAATTTTAGTGAGGTATTGATTAAGCTTCATTTCATCAAATCCAATTTAATCATGTAGATACTGTTAAGTATTTCATAAAATCCTAATGGGTATTGCGAACCAAGTCGATTTATTAGAGAGAAAAAACGTGTCGATATAAGCTACACATCTTTGAAAGATGGCGAGAAAGCTGAACGGATTATTTCTCCACATACGCTCGTTTGTACCCCTTTACGTTGGCATGTTCGTGCTTATTGTGAACATTCCAGCAGCTTTAATTCGCTATGTTTTAGACACGTATAATATCGATATAAATGTATTGGACTCGAATCCCAAAGGACAGCAGGTAATCTTGAGGAACTTTGAGGAGTTGAAACAATATGTAATCTTCTAAATCGGCAATAAAAACCTAAAGCAATCTCGAAAATAGTTTATTTAAAAACGGCTTCAAACGGTAAATTTTGCAACATAAGATAGGAGTTCCTAGAGCTAATAAATAGTTAAGCTCTAACAAACCTCAAATCTCAGGCACAAAAAAGCCCACACTAGGTGGGCTTTTTTGCTTGTTCATAAAGAACGAATTTGGTGCCGCTACTGGACTCGATTATACAGCTTACCTTATTGATTACAAACAAATTATTTAAAGTAGATTTTTAAAATGTTACTTCTCGTGTTACTTCTCGTGTTACTTCTCGTGTTACTTAAGCATAATTTGACACGCTCTTAGGCTCCATCGGTGACAACGTCACCTGCATTTACTCTTTAATGATTTCATTTCAAGTGATAAGCTAACCTAACTTTTAGCAACTGATTTATTATATCTATGAAACAGCTCAACACCTACGATACAAAAGAAGAAGGCGAGGTAGCATTAGCTAAAATCGACGAGCCTAAACGCCTAGCAAGTGAACGAGATAGTACTGAAGTTATCTATAACCTATTTGGCACACCAAGTTGGGGGAACTTCTATAAGCTAGGCATGTTTAACCTTTTTGAGCTTAAAAGAATCATTGAACAAAAGCAAAATGCTCAACCATATGACGAAAAAAAACACCGTGAGATCATCACGATGCTTGAGTATGCAGCGAAGAGCTTTGAGTTAGAGATACCTAAGCATTGGCTTTAGAGTTACAAACTACATAAAAACGATTACATCTGACGATTGAATATGCGGTTCTAGCTCTTTGTTAGTATGTACCGCTGTCTCATCAAAAAACACTTCAAATGGAAACCATACAGTATCATCATTAATACTTGATAAACTCTGACTAGACGTTTGATTTGAAAGCATTATTGCTTCAACAAGCCATCCTTTTATCTCCGAGTGTTCAATTACCAAAGGCTGAGTTAACTCATAAACACCTTGCTTTGTGTTCTTGAGAACGCCAAGGTTCATCAGAGTTCTAACAACAAATTGCATACTTCGCTTAATCGTTGATGTATCTCCATAATGCTCTGTAACGCGACCTTCAAGTTGAGAATATATAAATGTATCGTTTAACTTAGCCAGCTTTCCAATCTGGCCTACTACAAACGCAAAGAATGGATATTTAGACAACATCATACCCCAGTGAAAAACTAAGTGTTTTTCACTATGCTCCATTAACAAGTTAGCCCCTCTAGATTGAAATCTTTCTGAAATATGCTTTGGGAGCTTATTCCAAATTCCAAATAACAAATTCCGAGTTTTATCTTTTGCAACTTTACTAGTGAACGCTGGCTCAAGCATAGAGTCAATACGCTCCTTCAGTGCTTGCCCTTCAATACCATTCGCAACCCAAGATGCTGTTTGTGCCAGCCAATCAGGCTCTAAATGACGATTAAAACCAATAGATACTTTCACTATAAATCTCTCTATTTTTTAAACAAAACAAGATCATTTCCTTGTTGGTGAAGATCAAACCAGGTCGTTTCAAGCTCATTTATAGATACTGAAAATTTGAATGGGAACCAAATAAGGTCATCAAGCATATCTGTAAGAGCTCGACTCTGGTAGTTCTTGTTATACATTAATGATTGCAGTAACCAACTTTTATATTTACCTTCTACTCTCGAATCAAACGTCAAAGCAACATATGTCCTATTGCTTTGACGTTTTAAGATTTGAAAATCAATTAAAGTCTTTAAAACAGAACGAAGAGAGCGCTTTACTGTCTCTGTATCACCGTATAATTCAACAATATTCTTTTGTACCTGCGCATACGTAAATGAATCTAAGTGCTTTTCACGTCGCCCAATAAATCTAACTATATCAGCAAAAAAATTATTCTTTGCTACCAACATACCCCAATGAAGCACAAAGTCTGGATGGTCACTTTCAACAACTGCATTGATAGCAAATTTATCAAAACTAGAAGCAATTCTTTCAGACCCATAGGACCATAATTTAATTAATTGATTTCTTGTTTTTCCTCGATTTACTTTACAGCTAACCAAAGGCTCAAGCATCAAATCAATCTGCTCACCGAGTTCTTTTTTATCTTGCCCTTGGGCAACCCAATTTGCAACGGCATCTAGCCATTGAAGTTCAATATGACGACTAAAGTTGACTCTCTTTGACATGATGCTCTCTCGTAATAATAGCCAATGGAACAACCACCTCATGTAAACTAATCCCACCATGCCCGACAATTTGTTTGCCTTTCTGGACGAATGCATGACGGCCTCGACTAACGAGCGGATATAAATCCGGTGGCAGTCCAAATTTCTTAGCTGGCCATTCTAGCACGTCTGCCGTATCACTTGAATATTCAACTGTATGTTTATACAGTCTAACTCTTTCACCTTTGGTCTCAGCTTTCACACCTTCATTAGGCCAACTTTGACCTACTGCTTCTTGGTTGCCGTGATCAGCTGTAATCACCACTTCAAAACCAGAATCAAGTAAAGCCTCGATCTTTGAAGTAAACTGCCACAGCTCGAGCCATTTACTCACTGCAACATTTAGTAATGGCATCCCACCCTCAATTCCGTGCATCTGCTTATCTATATAATTGATAACGAAGCCTGCAACCTTTAGCTTGGGCGAATGAAAACGGTCTTTGAAGGATTCTAGATCTTTATGCTTCTCAAGAGTAACTTCATATGCTACTTCGGTCTTGCTTAAACCTTTATCTTCCCAAAACGCATGCCAGAGCGCTTTTTCTTTTGCGGTTATATGCCATGAATCAGGAAATGAACGTGGCTGTTTGCCTGAGAATAAAGCCTGCCTCGCTATGGAGGTAATAGTTGGAACCCATGAAAAAACACCTCTCTCCTCAACTCGAACATGAGGTATATCAATAATGTGCTCTTTAACGTAATTCCACTGTTGAAACCCCATACCATCCATCACTAGTAGACATACCTTTTGGCCTTTACAGACTTTAAGGTTTAACCAATCCGGTATTTTATGCAGCATCTTAGGGAAGCGGGTTGTCGGCGTGTTTATCAGCTTGCCAAAGTTCGTTTGCAACCACGTTTCAAAGTAATCATCTACTTTAGAGTTTAAATAAGCAATATCAGTGTTCAGAGCATAGATCTCTGTACCTTTCAAAGAGTGGGATAACGAATTCAGCACACCAAGTTCTCGTGCGATCTCTTCCCACTGCTCTGAATCTTCAGGTAGCGGCAAGTCCTGCACGATGAATTGATTCGAAAGTTTATTAAGTAGCTGCCTTACTCGTAATAAGTCTCTAGACTCATCATCCGCAACAACTCCAACCCACTCCCAATCATCTTTTCCTAAACCGTCAAAATCTACAGCTTGGAGAATCCCGTCAGCAAATAAATTATCAACAAACACTTTAATATCTTGATCGTCAAATGGAACAACAAGATCATCGGCAGGCCATGATGATTCCTTAATTTCATACCGCTGGGATTTTCGCTGCAAATGAAGCAACCACTGCTGTTGAAGAAACGCGAAAAACTCAGTTCTATCCGGCACAATCCTTGTGAAGTCCCAACGACCGAACTGCTCACGAACTTGGAGAGTTTCAATCAGCCTTTCTTCAATAACCAGAGGCATCTCGATACCAAGGTAATGCTTTCGAATGAGTAATCGAACTAAATCTGTCTCAGATTGAATGATCTCCGGAGCAATTTTGTAGATATGTCGTAAGATAAAATCCAAACTAGCATTTCGGTTTAACTTATCCGCACCATAAATCTTCACTGCGGACTGCAGTTGCTCATAATCTTTAGGTGATAAAGCTCTCAGTACTGTTGCATCCAGCTCTGGTATCACTTCACTAATATCAAAATCAACACGCCTAGCTGGAAATTCAATATCATAAGGAATACTAGGCTGTTCATCGACAACCCTAATCAAAAGAGCACTGCGCTCATCACTATCAAACCACTCTTCAAAACATAACCTTAGTGCGATAGGATCAGTATCCGAGAAAAGTACAACTCCAGCCTGTTCGATTAGGTCAGCGATTGCGGGCTCAAAACACAAATTATCAGGATCGTTAACAATATAGTGAACAGGCTCAGTCAAAGCCATCTGATTAGTAAGCTTCTCTTGCCAATTCATATCTATCCTTTAATTTCAAACACTAGATGAAGGTTTAACTCAGGGTATATCTCACGCTTTGCATCAATATCAACCTTCCATTGACTGTATTCAATATCCAACTTACGCATTCTATAGCTCTTAACTTCTGGCAGACCTGTTCGTTCAATCGCATTTCTTCTGGCTTTGAAGGAATACTCTCCTTTCTCAACGCTAAGTTCTAGTTCGTTCAAATGCTCAGCTAGCATGGAATCAAACAAAATTTTGCCTTGGACCTCAGCAGACTCTCTAAGTAATTGATATGCTTTTTCAGGCTCTGGATTTGAGCTTAAGTCGGACTCGAGAATATCTGAACATATTGCATCCCACACTCGATTAGATGCGGTAGAGAAATACTGGCCTGCTGTATTTATATAGATTGGCAAATACTGCAATTGACGTTCATCCTGACCAGAAAATCGAACACTCCAGAGGGACCAAAACCCGGTCACACCGGAAGGCAGGGAAGGAACTCGCACAAGAGGTATGGTTTGTACTTCGCTCCAAATTGGTAAGTGCGTGCTCAAGCCTCTCACCTTTGGGTTTTCAAGAGTAATGTGCTTTAACCCTGGTGTTTTCTGAGCTTCCTTACCAATAAAGATAATATCTTCCCAGTTAGCGCCATCTGGCCATTTAACACATATCGAACCATTCTCAGCACGAGTAAATGACGCAGCCGCACCTTGAGAGCTCTTGAAACTTAGGTACTGATTCACCATCTGCTCAACCCAATACGGCAAAGGGTGATCAATAACTTTCTGATAATCACTTGGATTTAGCGACTTACCATCTGAAAACAAGCCGTCTTGAGAACGTTTATCTCGAGCTCCACCCTGAATCACTTTCAAGGCTTTCGCTAATTCCTGGTCCATCGTTGCTGGGTTCGATATGGATTCCATAAAGAGCTCATCAAAGAGATGATTTGCCTCGGCTGAGTCAAGTACGTCACTGGTTTTATCTACTCCGAATTCATCTAAGATGACTTGAAGCTTCGATTCCAGTACATCTCGCACTCTATGCTCCACAGAGTCTTCCAATACAAAGTTCAAAGCTCGCACGACATGGGGCTGGCCAATACGATCAACACGTCCAATGCGCTGCTCCATTCTCATTGGGTTCCAAGGCATATCGTAGTTTACAATGACGTGACAAAATTGAAGGTTTAAACCCTCACCACCCGCGTCAGTAGAGATCAAAATTCGCGTATCACCTGCAAACGAAGCCTGTGCTCTTTTTCGCTCATGCATATCCATAGAGCCATTAAGCGTAACAACACTGATCCCCCTATCGGTAAAGAACTTCGTTAGCATCTGCTGCGTTGGCACAAACTCAGTAAAGACCAACATTTTTAGTTCAGGATCTTGTTCTTCTTGTTGAAGTTGATAGAGCCAGTCAATCAGTGCTTCTGCTTTAGTATCACTTTCTTTGGCGACGCATTCATTAGCAATATTCAACAAACACTGTACGTCAGCTTTCTCGTTTGCTAACGCTTGCTTGCTCGTTGCAATCAACTCATCTAATTGTGCTTGGCCATCAAGATCCGCCCAGTCATCCGCAAACGCTAACGGAAGCTCATCCTCAATGACAGTGTTCTCGAGCGACTGTAATCGCCTAGACAAAGTCATAGCAATTGCAGCACTACTAGAGCTAACAAGACGTTGCATCAAGATCATTAAAAAGCCAATAGCATTTTGTTTTTGGGCTTTTGCTTGGTTATAGCCTTCCTTTACATACTCAGTGACTTCTTCGTACAAGTGTCTCTGTAAAGCGTGTTTACTCTTCCAGGCCACAGGAATTAGCTCTGTCTTTCTAGGCTTAAATAATGGCTTACCTGTACCGTCTATTGATATTCGCTTTTCAGTTCTTACGACATATGGTTGAACACGTTCTTTCGTAACGCTCGAAACATCAGGAAAGGCCTCTTTATCAAGTAAAGCCATAAGCCTGTGAAAAGCGTCACTCTTGCCCTGGTGAGGCGTTGCCGACAGCAGCAACAAATAGGGTGATGCTTCCGCCAGACCTTGCCCTAACTTATAACGTGCAACCAGCTCTGTACTGCCACCTAGTCGATGTGCTTCATCGATGACAATCAGATCCCAACCAGCAGATAACAGGTCATCGAACCTATGCTTGTTGTACTCATGAACTTGTTTAACCGACCAACTTTTTCTGCTCTCAATTGGCTTTATGCTATCAATGGGACAAACAACCAAATCATGCCGAAGCCAAATATTGTCGTTTTCATCTACAGGTTTATTCTCCCCAGGGATGAGCAGGTGAAATGATTCCCCAAAGTGAGTGCTCATTTCACTCACCCATTGGCTTACTAAGCCTTTAGGAGCGCACACCAAGATTCGTTTAGCCATCCCTCTTAGCTTGAGTTCTCGCATAACCAGGCCAGCCTCGATGGTTTTACCAAGCCCTACTTCGTCAGCAAATAGATAACGCACTTGCTTACGCGACATAGCCTTGTCGAGTGCTTTCAATTGGTGAGGCAATGGAATGACATTTGATTCTACGGGAGCAAGTAGAATGTCCTCTTTTTGGGCATTCGCTATTTTGGCTGCGATGCCAATGTAAGAGAAAAAATGTGAGCTAGGCAATTTATCCATAGAAGCTTTCGATAAATCACCTGAAGGAACCTTTACGACGCTATCTTGCTGTTGAAGCCAAACACGATAAAAGCTCTGGCCCCAAAGGCCAGAGCTTTCTATCACTTTAACATATTGTTGATGGGCCTGACTCCAAGCCCAATCACCGACATTTAAAAGTGTTGCCATTACCACTCATCATCCTCGGTAGAGGTTAGCGTTAATGCGTTATCGTAGAACATCAACAGCTTCTCATCTTCCTGGAGAACCGCTGGTGGAATTTTTGCTGAGATGTCCAAAATGGTCTGGAAGTCCTGAGATTCCCAGGCTATGTTAAAGCCTACTCGTAAAGCTTCAATACGGGGTTGCTTGACTTTCTTGTTCGTAACTTTATACGAATCAAATTCTTTCAATAGTACTCGTAATCTCACTTTTTCTATATCAGCCGCCTTTCTAGGGTCAGGAACATACCAACGTTCCTTAGCCTTATCTTTTAATTTACAATCCTGCTTACTTAACCCACGCATATCTTTAAAGTTAGACGACAAATATGTATGAATCTGAGACGGAACATCTTCAGAATAATCATATTTTATGAAGTTCTGTTCTAGCAACGTTACAAGCTCTAATTGAACTTCATTTTTCTTCCAGCCAGATATAGTATTCATGAACTCTGGATGTATGTCAGATTGAACACTTGGCTTTTTAGATAAAAATGACTTTAACCACTCAATTGCACTAGCTTCATCATCTACAAATATCGTGTACTGCTTTATTGATGAGGCTTTCTCCTTTGCCTTCTCATACTCAATCAATTGCTTTGATGTAAAGAACATTCCATCTTGACTATCAAAGCGAGAGCTCAATTCAACTTGAAATTCTTTACTGCTTAAAGGAACTGGCCTCCCGTTGGTAATAAAGAATCCAATCACTCTATCAAATATGATTCGGGCATCTCTTTCTGGGACTTGCACTAAGTCATTTTGTTCGAATTTAATGTATGGAAGGTGTTCCAGGTGCTGCTCTACAAACTCCCAAATTGCCGTGGAAGAATCATAGCCTTCCCACTGATTAATAAAGTCACCATTAGGTTTATAGGCCGTTATTACTAAATCTTGTTTTACAGCCGTTGTAGAAACGATAGATTGAAAGGAACGTTGTTTCTTATCCAATGCTGAGACATTAGATATTACAAACCCAGCCCCTGTTAAACTAGCTTGTAACAAATTCCAAATAGCAGCGCTAGAGTTGGAGAACTCCACTGTAATCCATCGCCCTGGTTTCAGTGCCTGGTATGCATTCCCAAAGCATTTCAACATCATAGACTGATATTGAGAGAACTTTTTCCCTTTAACCTTATCAATAATAGCTTCATTTGATGGATTAGTCGTGACACCATGGAACGATTCAATCAACAAATTCAAATCTGAATAATATATATTTTCTCCAAAAGGTGGATCAACAAAGACATAATCGAGACTATTTGGCGCTAAATTAGCTTGCGCTATATCTTGTGTCGAAATAACGGCATTCCCGGTAGCATTATCCATTTGTTCAAATGCTTTCACTAAACGCTGCCTCTTTCCGCCAAGAATATAATTTGGTGATACATCAACAATATGTGATGCCATATAAAACACACCGGATAGATATTGATTAACTTGAGAGAAGTGTGTCGGTGTGTACCTTGCTAGAATAGACATCCCCCAAATAGCCTGCTCAACAAAAAATAATAATTGACGCCTAGCAGTATAGTCTTTAACAGACTGCGCTTCTGACCATAACTTAAACAACGCAAGTAAAGGTCGCTTCATAAAAAAGTGATGTAAATGAGTAATATTGGATGCTTTCATCCTACCTACACGCATCATTTGCATGTCTGGGATTTCTTTATTAATAAAAGATTCAGGTATAGGACATGATTTGATTTTTTCTAAAATTTCTCGATCAAAATCATCAGGCTCTTTAGATAGCCTGGTTTTACCTACTTTGTAGAAAATCAAGTAAGGCACACGCTTTGGTTGACTATGAGAGTCTTCAATTAAGTTGTCGAAACTTGACTCATACATTAATTCCAGAGAGTCTTTCTTTAGCTCTGTTGCACACCCTGGACACGGAAATAATTTGGCAACTCTTCCAGAATCTATATCCAACGCTTCCTTCGAGAAAACTACTTCAGTAGAGCATTCGGGGCAAGAAAACACCTCACTCCAAACGATAAAGTCTATAGGGTACTTATTACCATCTTCATGGGTAGTTTCATACATCCATCCTAGTTCATTATTAACTTCATTTAATATTCTGGCTGATTCATCTTCGAATACTTTCGTATTGGTTGGTAAGTTATAGTTAGCTGAAATGAATGTTGCTATTGGAGACAAATCGTTAATGACTACCTTCCTAGCACCTAATTCTCCCAAGTAACTCCGTTTCCCTGTTTCGTCAAAGCTATAAATTTTCCCTTTTGGGGTGACTTCAAAACCTAAAGACTCAACCATTTCTCGGTTTCCACAATACTGCGCAGCCACGCCCGTCATACCTGTCCCACAAAAACCGTCAAGCACTACATCGCCAGGTTTAGTGTAATGAAGTATGTAACGCATTATTGCTTTAAATGGCACTTTTGTATGGTATGAATGAGCCTTGTATATTCCGTCATGCTTACCTTCACTAACGTCTGCAGCAAATGGCTCACAGAAATACTCATCATCATTGCTTTCTTTTTGTGATTGCCATAACTCAACTAATTCATTAAGCCATGGATTTGGACATGCTGTGTAATATGGAGGATCAGAAAGCTCCAAAATAGCTTCATCAGTCCCAATCGGAAAGCCTTCAATAGATCTAAATTCTGGATTTTTTAATTTATCACACAGTATGTTTGTAAAATGAGATCGTCGAGCTTCATCATTCTCAAAAGTCATTCCCAGACACTCTACTGGGCCAGATGGCTTTTTATCGCTTTCAATACCAAACAGGTTTTCTTGATTCATTGTGTACTCTCGATAGAAGCCAGTAACTCGTACTGGCTTCTAGTAATTAAGTTAGAATAGGATTAATCAATAATGATTCGCACTTTACTGCTATCCTTGCCTTTGCAATGCGTTTTAAGCAGTTCTTCAAAGCGATCTTTAACATCATCCAATGTTTGCGGCGTTCCTTTACCTAGACTTGCAACTAAATCCATTGTTGAAATTTTCACTTCTTCTAGGCCTGAAAGGGCCTCGTTTACACCTGCAATAAACTCTTTACTCACAGAAGTTGATAAACTTCCTGAACTAATAAAAGCATTGATTTCACCACGCTGGACTTCTGACAATAAATCCAGCTGCAAGAACGGGTCGGCTAGCGTCGATTTTAAGCTTTGGGTCCACTCAGACAACATCTCGGTTAGCTGCGTATCTAACTGAACAAGACGTCCACTTGCTGAAGCTTTGCCCCCCTCACTGCGCGGTGAGAAGTTAACTGGGTTTGGCGTCAACTCAAGTGTTTTAGGGTCTATTGATTCAGCAACTTGTAAAGAGGCCCAATCTGACCTCCACTGCTTAACCTGCTCTGCAGGAAGTAACGAAATACCAGACAGTGCTTCTAATGTTTGCAGGCGCTCATCACCAATCAGTGCCGCTTTCTCTTTACCCTGCTCCATTGTCAAACGAGCCGATTGGTACAAAGCAACATAGCGCTGAATATACGCTTTTTTAAGCTGTTGCAGATTTGCTAGCTGCGCTTGCTTAAAACTTGACTCTAAGCGTGTGGTTTTATCTTCAATACCATCTCTAAGCGCTAGCGCTGCATCTCCCACATCAGATTGCCACTCATCATTCTCATCAAGAATAAGCTGAGCTTCTTTAAGGTATTGAGCGTACTCAGCGAAGCTATCCACCACTTCCGAAAGTTGTTTAAAGCTCTTCCACTCTTTCAACGTTTCTGCGTGCTCTACAATTGACTCCGCCGATTCTTTGAAGTTCTTGAGTTTACCAGGCGTGTTGAAACGCAGCAGAGACTCAAGGAATGTTTTTGTTTTACCCAAACGATCTGCTAACAACGTCGCTTCGTTTTCAGAAAGGACATGGTTGCCCCACAACATTAGTCGCTGCTTTACGATCTGCTGGTCATGTATAAGAGACTTAACTAACTTTTCAATCTCTTGTCCCATAGTACGAACAACACTGTCATCACCTTGTTGGATTGAAATCGCTAAGCCTTCATTCATCCCAAGTAATTCAAGGACAGCTTTAATCGCACTAACATTAAAGTCTTTTGGTGCTTGGATGTGTTTGAAGTTTGTCAATGTATCAAAGTCGATTCCTTTAAATGCATCAATATCGCTTGCCGTGATGACTTTACCTACAACTGATAGTTCTAATTCCCCAGCATGAACTAGCGTTGCTAAGATCACTAGTAACCATTCAGGTTCCAGTCGGTAAGAGCCTGGTTTGAAGTATAAGCGAGTATGAACAGCTTCTAATAGCTCACTTTGGTTAACAACTTGACCATGACCTTTTGAAGCCAGCACTTCTAATACTGCTTTAGCGTAACGAGAGTTGCTTGGTTTTAGCTTATCACCATCTAACAGTTCAAGTGCATCAAGCACAGCTGTTGCACGCTTAGTCGTTGCGCCACCAGCTAAACTACTCAACACGTCTTTACTAGCAACACTAATGGTATCTTCAGTAATACGCTGTGAAAACTTAGGGTATTCTGGAGCAAGAGACTGGAAATAGCCTTCCAGAATAAAGCTTGCTACTGCTTCGAAGATGTCTTTAACACTACCATGGTCACTGTCTGCAATACCGGTGATATCGCGAACAGTTGCTCCCTTCAACCAGTCCATGATTGGCTTAGATTTACCATTGTATTGAACTTCAAACGCGTCTTTGATGTTGGCTCGAATCCATTTAATCATCTCACCAAGATAACCATCCGCTTTGATCTTGTAGGTCTGCTGTGCACTACCTGTTGCAAGAGCTCGCAACGCTACAGATGCCGCATAATGCTTTAGAGATTGATTAAACTCTTCAGGACGGTTCTTAAGAACGAACTGCACTTCGTCTTCACGGATAAACTCTTTCTTTTGCTTCGGCGGGTTCTCAGGCTGAATGAAGTACATGTAGTAGTCTAGCTGAGGTTTAGCGGTTTCACGCTCGTTAGGAGAGCCAAGGAATAGCCAACCAGGGCGACTCACATTTCTATCTAGCCACTTCAGCTCATGCTGCCACATCGCTGTTTTTGATTGTTGAGAGTCTGTTTGCTCTAAGATCTCTAACATTGCCGCTCTGTAAGCAGAGTTGATGCTATCTGGGGACAAGCCTGCGGCTTTCGCTTCAATATGTGCATCAAAGTCTTCGGTCTTCTTCAGATCCAGATAAAACTGATCGTTGGTTTTGTTCTTAGAGAAAAACTGACCATTAACGGTACGGCGAACCTTAGTAAGAACAGTGACAATGTGATTTTCCAGGTTCTTACTTTTATCCCCCGGTAATGCCTCAATGTTTTTCAAGTATAAGCACAAAGAGTCGCGTAACTCTGCAGCTGTAGCTCCCATTTCCGCATAAATATCACCTACCGCCATTCGGTGAATCGCTAGACCTGCAACCAATCGCTTCGCAAACTCTTTTTCACCTGGCGTTGGATATGCCTGCTCAATGCGTTCAACTAGAAGCTCTCCCGTTTCAATAACTTGACCAACCTCTGGGTTAGTCTTCATGCTTGGCTCACTACTTAGCTCGTTCCAATAGGTATCGTAAGAAAAGACTCCTGGAATATCTTGAGGAACTTCTTCTTTCATCAGCTCATTCATTTGACGAGAGAGGCTTTTCAGAACTTGACGATTTTCAAGACCCGCCATTCTTACTCGTTCGAACGTGTTGATGTAATCTGGGTGCACAGGGAACATACGAACAAACTCGTCTAAACGCTCGTTCATTTTGTCGTAATAAGGCGTAAATTTTTGCAGATACTCGCGAATCCATTCCTGTTGTTGGGCATCTTTCTTTAACAAACGCTCAGCAACAACATATTTGATATCTTCACGAGCAATCAGTACTTGTTCAGCACGGTCACGGATTCGTTTTACTTCCTTAGATAGAAATTCTAGCTGTGTGCTATCAAAAATCGCTTCCTGAACACCAGCCATAAATCGGAAGCGTGTACCATCAATAACCTCACCGATAACTCGAAGAATCGCGATGTCTAACGGTAGCTCCTGTTCATTACGAGAGCGGAAATAATCTAGCATCTCATCACAAACCAGAAGCAAGCCATGATCTGGATATTTTTCATGGAATGTGGCCATCATCTCTTCAAAATAAGGTTTGTGGTTTGAAGAGATTTCGGTCATTGGAGGGAATTCATAGTCCACTCCCATATCGGCTAAGCCATCAGTCAAGTTTTGTGTAACGATATCAGTCAGCGCCATTTTTGATGCACCGATTTCGAATCGAATAACTTTAAACTTACCCGCAATCTTGTCTGCTGCACTGCGAACAATATCATTTGAAATATGGCTTGCTAAATCAGGGAATTCTGCGACTGCGGAGATAACGGACATCAAGTGAGATTTACCTGAACCATAGTTACCCACGATCCAAAGCGCTTTGTTATCAACTGACTCTTCATACTGAAGTTGTTCGATAATGACATTGCTCAGCTTCTGAGACATCTTGTCTGAGATCACGTAAGACGACACTAAGCCTGTCGCTTTATCATGATCACTTGAGTTTTTAAGCTGAATGTTCGCTGTTACTGATTCAAATTGAATCAAATCGCCGTACTTCTTCATTTCACTACTCCGTTGCAGGCATCTATCACCTGAATATCGTTTAATTCTTTTAATGAATAGGTTTTGTAATCTGATTTACCTGGTTTGGAGTAAACCACTGACGTTTCTGTTATCTCTCCAGGCCATATAGCTACTACAGTCTGGGATTTGGCTATCGACTTTAATAGCCTCATTGGATCATTTTCTAATGTGGGCTCAAACAACACATCGAGCTTTGTTAGCCATACAGAACTTCCGCAATCATTGGCGACTTTTTCAACTTCACCTTCAAGTCGCCTAACTCTATCTCTAATCGACAGGCTAACTAGTTTACGTGCAAGCCCTTTCGATAGGTTAACCAAACGAATTGGATTGTTGAGAATTTCAGCCTCAATCTCACGATGCAATTCCTTAGGGATAGTCACTAATACCAATTTGAAGGAGCGATACTCTGCTTGAATTACAGCTGCATTCACATTGAACAACAACCGTTCAGTTAGAGAGTAAGCTGATTCTTGCTTCAAATGTTACTCCCTCTAATCATTTACTCTTACTCTCTTCTATCCAAGCTTCGAGATCTTCACGCTTAAAGCGCCAAGAACCACCAACTTTAAAGCCCGGTAGCTTACCTTCGCTAGCAAGTCGATACGCGTTTTTTTTCGGCCAACTTTAGGTAAGCAGCCACCTCTTTCAAGGTTAAAATTTGGTCTACCATTCAGAGTGCTATCTCGTGTTGGTTTAATTCATCAGAATTGATAGTGAGAGAATATGGGAAAATTGAGGAATGAACAATGATTTGGATGGGGTTATGAGATTGAACGCTTAATATTTATACCATCTAACTGACCCACACCAGCTGTTTTGAAGTAAGTGATCAATAAAGCTGTTAAGTCTACTCAGCTTCATTGATTTCAAAATTCCACGGCATAAGATGCCGATATATCATCGGCAAGTGTTCGTTTCAAAGCCAAAACTAAACTGAAAGAGAAATAGGCTTGTAGTGTTCAAGAAAAACTGGCCACAAGTTTATCAAACCTAAAAGCTATATTCGGATATAAACACACCAGAAGGTAATTAATAAATACAACTCATCGCTTCCTTATGACCAATAATTCATGAGGAACTGATAATGAGATTAATTAAACTAAAAGAAGTACTTAACGTAACTGGATTAAGCCGCGCTTATACTTACCAATTGATGGCAGAGAATCAATTTCCTAAATCGGTATCACTTGGCCTTCGCAGTGTTGCCTGGGTAGAGAGTGAAGTTCAAGATTGGATTTTAGAAAGAATAGCGGAGCGTGATGAGACGTTAAGTTAACAGTGGCCATTCGATTATTTAGCTCCCCCCTCCCTCCACCACACTGTGGGGTTTCATAAAAATTCAACCCTATATTACATCCTTGTATCTAGCCCCCCTATTTACAAGGAGTATCCAATGAGTCCAACTAATTACATCACCACCTCACCAATGACCGCCCTGCAAATCTTTGAGAAAGCCGCAGAGTTGCTTGAAAACCAATACAACCGTGAGCAGTCATTTAATAACCCTAATCACACCAAGCATTACCTATCAATGAAACTAGGTCATCAAGAGCGTGAAGTGTTTGCTGTACTATTCTTAGATAACCAAAATCAACTACTTAGTTATCAAGAACTTTTCTATGGCACGGTAGATTCTGCCAGTGTTTACCCTCGAGAAGTGGCCAAAGCCGCATTAAAAACCAACGCCGCAGCGGTCATCTTTGCACATAACCATCCTTCTGGTGTTGCTGAACCATCAACTTCAGATAAACGTATTACCTCTCGATTAATTGACGCATTAAAGTTACTAGACATACGAGTGCTAGACCATGTGGTTGTCGGCTCTACCTGCGTTTCATTTGCTGAGCGAGGTCTTATCTAATGAAAAGAGAATTAGCCGTTCATGGTGATGCTCTTGCTTTACCATTAAACCTACATCGTCATCTTGAAGCTGTCTTAGACAGCTTCTCTCTTCGCTCTGATATTAATCGACTATCTTTGAATTTTAGAGATTCAAGTTACTACCATCGCCGTGAAGGGTTTCACCCTGTTGAAATGCGTTTTGAACGTGACGATAAACATCGTCACATCTGGAAGTTAGTGTTTATTGCCAGCTTTTCATATCTCGATGAGCATAGCCCTAACGTTGAACCTGAGCTGTACTTTAATTTTAAACGTGCTTGGTTCTATCAACCTGACATTCAAGGATGTGAGCTTGCCAGACCACAGGTAATTGATCTCTTTCGAACCTGGGCACTGGCCTTTTGTCGCCAACTAAGAAACCAACACTTCGATGATATCTCGGCCAACGAGATACGCACTTAACCAGCTCCAACCTTAATTTGATTCATTACGTCATTATCTTATTTCAATCATAGGAGGCTTTCTCATGCCTGCAATACAAACGACTCTAACCAAAGCGAACCTTAATTCGACTCTCTTACCCGTATCGACCCAGCTCAAAAATGCGCTCATTAATGTTCTGGAACAAAAATGTAAAAACAACACTGAGCTGCATTCTGATGCAAAGGAAACCACTGAGCTAACGTTTAATTTCCGCGACAAAAGCTACAGTGCCACTTGTGGTGGTTTTCATCCTGTCGAGATTGCACTAACACAATCGTCCGATGATACCTGGCGATTTTCATATATTACGGATTTTTCGTTTATCGGTGATCCATTCCCTGAATTAGCCAAAGAGCTGGATTTCGACTTCGTTCGTAAAGAGTGGCTCAGTAGTTACTCAGGTCGATACGCACCGATTCAAAGTAGCTCATCGGCCAAGGATCTTTATAGGCTTTGGGAGAAAAACTTTCTAAGTTATCTCGCAATGGGAATGTATGACGACATTGAAGTTAGCGTGCTGTAGTGATCCTCTTCCAAACTCAAGACAAAAAAAAGATTGCCGCAGCCTTTTGGTTGCGGCTTTTTTATGCCTAACGAACCCTCATGAGGATATTAACTAATGCCTATTCAATTATACATATCAAGAAGGAACAAATAATGGGCTTATTCAGTGCCATTTGGAGTGGCGTAAAATCAGTAGGTAAGACATTATTATCGGCATTTAATCCGTTCAACGATGACGATTACCGAAGTGCAAGTAGAGAAGACCAAGATAGGTTCAAAGAAAAGATTGAAGTGATAGCGAAAGATGAATCTCTTGAGCATGAGTATCGAATGGAAGCTCAACGTGCGCTCGCTAAAATTGAAGCCTATCGACACGCAGAAGAAATGGCTCGAATCGAAGGGACAACCAAGATCACGTTAGCTAAAGTTGAAGCTACCTCCTCCATAGCCATTGCTAAAATAGAACTACTTAAGGTGAGCCTGGAGCAATCAAGCAAGAAGGAACTTGCGCTTATCCATGCCATTGAACATAACCCATCTCACGTAGCTGAGTTATTAGTACACCTAAAGCAAGCTACAGAAGAAAAACAGCAGTTAATGAGTGGGTTGCCTGCCCTCACGAATAAAACGGGTACTAACATATCAAATCCACCACTACCGTCATTACCATTAATAAAAGAGCCTAAGCGAAATAAGTCCTGGAAGGTAAGATTGGTGAAGTGGGCCCAAATCAATCAGGTACCACGACACAGATTACCAAGGAAGCGAAAGAAACTACTTCAATTGCGTTCACTCGATTTAAGTCACTTAGGGTTAACAAAGTTACCATCAGAGTTGGCTTTTCTAACCAATCTCAAAACGCTCAAGGCAAGCGGAAATCAACTATCCAGTATTCCAGCGAATTTCGATAGATTGATTAACCTTACGTTGTTGGACGTAAGGGATAACCCGATAAGCTCAATTCCTGAGTGTTTGTGTCGTAGGAAAGAGTTAGTTCTGCATAGTGATTAACCAGCTAATCAATAACAGCGTTAGGCGCTGTTATTTTTTCCTTTAATGTAAATCCACTCTTACTTCCAAATCGTTTTTTAAAAGGCATTGCTTTTTGGTCCGTTTTAGCTAGATATGATATCCAATAGAAGAAGCCACATTTCTTCTGTTGCTTATTTTTTTGTTGATGGAACTTCACGTTCGAATCAGATAGAGATAAATCATTGAGCGCATCTACATTTTTTGTTAGCAATACATAGTGGTGGATTTCAGGGCCCCTAACGCTATAGCTATCCTCAGTGTCAGCAAGTCCGCTTTGGCAAATATTGATATTGCCATTTTCATCCGTCACTTTATCCCAACGACTTTTAAAATCCCGAAAGGCATCACTGTTAAGCGTGAATGATTTTGTTAACTCGTGATTAAAGTAGAATACAGTGTGAATGTGATATCCTTTTAACTCGCTCCACTCTAGCTTCCAATTCATGAAGTACTCCACGCGCTTTGATTTGTAGAGTCTATTTGTAAACTCCTCAAAACAATCGACGATATCTGAATCACAGGCACCGATACATTGATCTTCTGGGGCCATCTTAATTGAGAAATCTAATCGCACAGCAGTCACGACATCAAATACAGATAGGGCGCAGTTTAATGTAGTTTGTAGAGCAGTTAATGTTGTTAAATTCATCTCATAAGATGAGTTGAACGCGCAATCATTAAATTGCTCTCGCGCCCCTTTCTTCATAAGTATTGCTCTTGCCATCTTCATATCCTCGCTTGTTATCGACATAAGATATGAAACCATTGTAAATTTTTTTAAGGTATCACCAGAGATCGCTGGTGCTATCACTGGTACATTGATATTGCCAGCCCTTACTGCATTCACAATGACTGCTAACCTAGTACCACCTATAATAGGATACTTACCTGTTTATATAAGAATAGAATAGAGCCTTGATATACAACACTCGAAAGTCAGTATAAAAAGGCATCCAAGAAGTGCTCAAATGCGCGATTTCCATCATTAAGGGTCATTAACTGAGAATGTAGCGCCCAGTTGCCGTAAATTTTCAAACTGAATATTCACACAGATAGGTACACCGTATCACGTGGGTAGTTCAATGAAAAAAGGCTGCAACATGTGAAAATTTACTTTTTATGATCTTTGCTTGAACTCTTTAAACCACGCATTCAAGGTGGATAACGGTACCTTGAGGTTTTTCGCTATTGTCCGTTGTGGCGGTCGCTTCGTTTTTTTATATGTTTCCCACTCAATAAGTGCATCATGTTTTTTGCCTGACAAGCGAGAAGTTACTGTTCGTTGCGCTAGTTTGATGTAATGGCTCTCAACAATGGCATGAGCTGCAAAAAGATAAACCTTACTATTCAGACGTTCGCTTAGATCAAAGCGAAAAGGTTCATCATGTAGATATTCAAGCTCAGTTAAAAGGAACTCCACGCACTCATTTAGAATATCTTTAAAGCTTTGTTCATTTACTTCCTTCTTTTCTTTTCTTACCCATGCATTCGATTTATTGTGGAGATCGACTAATTTTTCACGTGGTAGTGGCTCTACGTTTTGCTCGAAATAATTGTCTATAAAAGTATCTATATCTTCATCGCTATCCTCCTCACTTAAATGAGGCAAATCTTGAGTTAAGTGTTCAGAAATCTCTCTAACCTCAACCTCGCCACCACTGAGTCTAAATTCACGTAGGTAATGCAGTTCTTGCCTCTTAACATTGTTGAATTTTTTTTCCTTAACTCGGAAGATGTTGACAGTCTTTGTATCTAAAAAATCATCAGCGAAGTCATAATGTATTGCATGAATATTCTCAATACCAACTAACCTCAATGTTTGTCTAAGTATCTTCAAATGGTCAGGGTTAGATAAAGTTAAAGCGCGCGGAAAAAGCGCAGCATTAAAAGAGTTGCATCTTTGTTTTGTTAGATGCTTATCATCATTAGTATCCTTTTTCTTCCTACGGGTGATGATTTTCGTCACCACAACCCCCTCCCTCATACTCGTATAAAGATCTAATAACCACTTTTTTTTGGGGATACTCTCTTTGTTCCAACAAGAGAATGCATCCTCTGAATTCAATGGAATAGTGAATGCTTCACCCCCTGTGAACGGATAAATCTCAGCAGTAGCTTTTATCAAAATCAACCTCAAACAATACAACTTCAGTACAGTTACCTTGTTCAATATTACCATACAGAGCCAAAATGGACAAACCCCGAAAAACACCTATATTCAGGACTGTCCATAAGTCAACCTTATAGCATCTGGACAAAAGATTTGTCACTTATCTGTACGAAATTACCATACAAACGAAACCAGACAAAAAAAAGACCACCATAATTAGTTGCCACTTAAATGATAAAAACGAACGTTAACCTTAAGACATAAATAAGAATAAAAATGAAAATGAAAATAGTAATAGGAAGCAATTACAATTACCGCCAGTAGGTTACCCTGTAACCTACTGGATTGTATCATTAAGTATCTGCGGCTAACCTACAGCCTTAAGACTCTTCTTCCCACTCATAGACAAACTACCTGTAGCCGCCTCTTCAATATGGTCACTCCACCACGCCATTAAAACCTTACGTCGTTCAAGATAATCAGTGCGGTTGTATGCGCTTCTAACCTTATCTCTATCAACGTGAGAAAGTGCTGCTTCGATAATGTCTGGATCAAAATTCTGTTCATTTAGAGTAGTACTGGCCAATGCGCGCAAACCGTGAGAAGTTTGCCTGCCCTTCATGCCCATCCGTACTAATGCTTTATTGGCTGTCTCTTTGTTGATGTGATTCTTGTTACTTTTGTCTGCTGGGAAAAGGTATTCACTATCACCCGTGATGAAATCAATGGTTTCCAATAGATCTAAAGTTTGTTTTGTTAAAGGAATGGTGTGCACTCTTCCCTTCTTCATTCGTTCTGCAGGAATAACCCAAAGCATTTTTTCTTTGTCTATTTCATCCCAACGCGCACCAGCGGTTTCTGCTGGTCGCGTCATTGTATGAAGTTGCCATTCTAATAAACAACGCGTAATAGGCTTAATAGATGCGTAATTAATGGTTTTTAATAGCTCGGGAAGTTCATTAGGGTTTAACGATGCTTGGTTCGTAACTTTGGCTGTTTCAAATGCTTTACCAATGCCTGCAAGCTTGTTGTGCTCAATCACACCCGTGTTTACAGCAAAAGTCATTATCTCATTAAGGTTGCGACACAATCGCCCTACCGTTTCTAACTTACCTTGGTTCGCAATTGGTTTAATTGTTTTAATGGCTTGTGGAGCGGTAATGTCACCAAGAGGGAATTTACCAAGATCAGGTAAAAGGTACTTCTCAATGCGTTGCTTTAATTTCTTAGCTGTTTGCTCTTTGACGCTTGTTTTCTTCACTTCAATCCAGTCATCAAATACTGACTGTAGCGTATTCGACAATTCTAATTGTTTTTCTCTAAGAGTCGTATCACGGTGCTCTTTAGGGTCAATACCATCAGCGAGTAGTTCTCTTGCCTCAATCGCTTTAGTTCGAGCTTTAGCAAGCGATACAGATGGGTATTTACCAATACTGAGGTTTGCTCGTTTACGAGTAATTGGACGGTAATAGTTAAAGAGCCACAATTTGGAACCGTTGGGCTTTATTCTCAATGCAAGTCCATCACCATCAAGTAAGCTATATTCTTTTTCTTTGGGTTTAGCTTGTAAAATTTGAGTTGCCGTTAATGCGGTTGTTTTCCTAGCCATAGTAACATCACCAATCAGTTTTTTTCGTAGTGTTACTAACAGTGTTACTTCAAACCGTGGATTTTACAAGACACCAATGGACGTCTACGGACACTAAAAAGGCTAAATGATTGATAAACCAAGGAATTACAGGCACAAAAAAGCCCACACTAGGTGGGCTCTTTCGTATAATATGGTGCCCGCTACTGGACTCGAACCAGTGACACCTTGCATGTCATGCAAGTACTCTAACCAACTGAGCTAAGCGGGCAAATCGTTAACAGGGAAGTAATTAACTTCTCCTTGAGAACGAGATGGATAATATCGAGTTCTTTTTATCTCTGCAAGTCTTTTTTTATGATTATCAACTGTTTGGCTATTTCTTATCCAAGTCTACTATAATAAACTAAGATATTGATAGAATAACCATTTTACAATACAATCTAGGATACTGTTAATAGGGATTTTACCTCATGCCTCAATCGCGATTTCAACGCTTCTTGTTTTTACAACCTATTATTATTTTACTTTTAGTTGGCATGGCTATCATATCTTTAGCATTTAGCGCCCAAAGCTTTCGCTCTGTAGAGAAAACCATCCGTACTTCCTCATTTCAGGCCTTTAATAACTCTATCGAAGCAAGTTACGACATTGTAGATACCGCATTGAATGAATCCATTAAGCGTTACTTAAAAGGGATTGTTGTTACTTCAACTAAATTTATCACTCAAATCCAGTCTTCAGATTCACTTAGCCAAGAGCAAAAATCGTCTTTAATCCAAGGATATATTAACTCTAGCAAAATTGGGGATACAGGCTACCCTTACATTTTAAGTTCTAAAGGTGAACTAATATACCACCCCATTTTTCAAGGGCGTAATGTCGGGCAATATCTTCATATAAAAGAACAAATCAAAAACGATGATCATTTTGTGGAATATTTATGGACCAACCCTGGTGAAAAAAAACCTCGAAAAAAAATCACCTACTCTATTTATATAGAAGAATTTGATTTTATTGTCTCAGCCAGTGCTTATAAAGATGAATTAATCCACTTTATCAATAAAGACATTCTAAAAGATAAGCTAAACAAATATCAGTATGGCGATACAGGCTATGTCTATGTAATCGATCTAGATGGCAATCTTATCTTACATCCTACTTATGAGGGAGATAATGTTCGCGATTTAATCGGCCCTCATACTGAGGGGTTGTTGAATAAGATCAAACATGCAGCCAATCGATACAATTTACAAATGAATCAAGTCCCTAACTCATCTGTTATTTCTGTTCGAAGCACTGATGTTGAAAGCTATTCTTATCAAATAACCTTAGATGATATTTCTTATCAAAAAGATGTGTTATTCATCTACTACCCTTATCTAGATTGGGCTATCGTTTCTGGTATCTCTCGTGATGAATTAAACCGTCCAACCAATACCTTACTTTATAGCCTAATTGCACTGATTGTTAGTTTATCAACAATTATCCTGACTTTATTGCTATTGCTGAATCATAGGCATAAAAGATTAGTCAGCGTCCTTAACCGTGATTACCTAACCGGGCTATATAACCGAAGAGTATTTCATGACAAAGTGGTACCTCTAATCTCTATAGATAATGGGGTTAATGCGTTTGTTCCCTACTCTATCGTCTTGCTTGATATTGATTTCTTTAAGCATATTAATGACACATACGGACACCTTGTAGGCGATAAAATCATTGCTGTTGTTGGTAAAGCTATATCTCAACATTCCAATATATTATCTGCTCGTTATGGCGGTGAAGAGTTTATCTTCTTTATTAGAGAAAGTGACCCTAAAAAAGTGATTGAATTTACTGAAATGATTCGTCATCAAATAGATAATTACAATACACTGCATGAGAAGATCACATTGAGTGCAGGTATCACGACCATTAGTAAGCCAAATATCTTATTAGATGATGTCATTGAGCAAGCAGATAAGGCACTATATCATTCCAAAAATACAGGGCGTGATAAAATTACTCATTATCAAGATATTTAGAAAAAACTGGGATATAGAAATAATTGACAAGTGCAGAGGTTGGACTAGGCTAAATAAAGTAACGCTCTCCATTTTATTGCGCTAAGCTCATTGAGCTATTTCCTAAGCCCGTAGCTAGAAGTCGTTACGGGCTATTTTTTAGGGATGCTATCTAGTAAACTTACTCTGCTTGAGTCGCTACTAGATGAATACCATCTTTTTCAATGGTGATTTTACCCGCTTTATATAAACCACCAATCGTTTTCTTGAAGGTTCCTTTACTTGTTCTGAACTCAGCAAAGATAGCTTCTGGCGTTGACTTATCACTTAGAGGCAAGAAACCCTCTTTTTTCTCTAGTGTTGCGATTACTTTTTCACTTAATTCATCCATACGAGCTACGCCTGGACGCTGTAATGACAATGAGATTTTGCCATCTTCACGCATGTCTGCAATAAACGCTTTAAGTTGCTTGCCAATGAATAGCTTGCCAAATACATCTGAGTGGAAGATTAAACCCCAGTGCTCGCCATTGATTACGGCTTTATAACCCAGATCTGTGCGTTCAGCGATTAGGATATCTACTTGCTGACCTTTCTCGTAATTAGCAGGAGTATTATCTAACCATTTGTTAAAACGAGTTGTACCTACGATACGGCTTGATGCTTTATCAATGTAAACATAAACAAGGATTGATTGACCTTCGTTTAAACGACCACGTTGCTCACTAAATGGAACTAATAAGTCTTTTTTAGCGATACCCCAATCCACAAACGCACCAATGCTGTTTGTACCAATCACATTCATTAAACCGAATTGACCAACTTGTGCTTTTGGTGTTTCTGTAGAGGCTACCACTTCATTTTCTGAATCAAGATAAATAAACACATCAAGGGCTTCGCCTACTTCTGTGCCTTCTGGAACAAAACGACTTGGAAGAAGAATCGAACCATAATCATCGCCATCTAAAAAGACACCAAAATCTACAGTTTTTGTTACTTCTAATTTGTTGATTTGACCAATTTTAATCATTACTTCAATTCCTAAATAAAATACTCGGCGATTATACCTGAACTCTGATATGCTTGCTGTATGAATTACCATTTTTATAGGAATTTCCTGTGATTACAGTTGGTAAGAAAGATGGCTTATCACTAAAAATCTCACATATTGTTGAAGAATCTAAGCAACATGAACTGGAAATGTATCTTTTCATTCCCGGAGAGCTTGGTTTAAACAAAGACATGATTTCTGAATCTGAGTTTTATTACAACTCAATCCAGAGTCAGCGTACGTATTTCAGTGATAAAAATCACCTCCCTCTTGTACACTCTCGTCTTGCTCAACGTGGCCGCCTGTCTACTGAACAATATCGTTTAAGTTTGAGTTTGTACGCCTATCAATATGACCTTGCATTAGAAAAAGCAGTACAGCAACTTAATGACACCTCACGTGAGGAGATCACTCATCAAGAGGTGGATGATGCAATAGATCTTGCTGTTGATATCCTTCGTAAGTTACGTCGTAACGTTCCATATGATGATGCTTTAAAGCGTTACTATGCCAATATTGATAACTATCTATCCTGGTATACTGAACAACGCTTTCTCTCTTTATTGGCGCATATGCCAAGAAATGAAGAGTATAAACTGGTTAAAGAGCGCCTTATCGATATCTGTGAGAAAGAGGTACTGCACCGTTTAGATAAGAGTTATAACTCTGGTAAAGCGCGTGAAGATATCACTCGAATGTCGAACAAAATGCGCTTATTGCGTCGTTTAATTGAATTCCCTATCGTACTCAAAGAGAAGAATTTAGCGCTTGGTAAACATATTAAACGTATGGTTAAAGGTGGTGCTACTGCCGTTGTGATGATCTTTGTGTCTTTAATGGTTATCCAAGCTCGTGGATTTTTGGGAGAGATTACCGCTTCTTTCATTTTTGCAATTTCATTTATTTATGCCATGCGTGAGGTCTTTAAAGATGACTTACGTGATGTGATGTGGCGTTGGATACGTAAAGGGCAACCTAAGTGGCGTAAACGCTACCTTGATCCAACGACCAATACCTATGTTGGCAGAAAATTAGAATGGCTTGATTACATGACGTTTTCTGAACTAGATTCTGATATTCAAAAGCTACGAAAACATCGCGTGGTGCAACGTGAAGAAGTGGTCCTTTCATACAAAAGCCAAACTAAAATGGCCATCACTAAATTTATGACGGGTTATGAACAAACTCGTGAAACTATGCTGGTCGATCTTCGCCCTATTGCTCGTTTAATGGAGAAAGGCTCACAGAAGATTTATCACTTAAACGATGGACAAGTAAGTAAAGAGTCTGTTGAAAAACGCCATTTAATTAATTTAATTGTTCGCGAAACGATGGATGATTACAGTACTCAATTGCATCGTTGGAAGATCATTGTTAATCGCTCAAAAATCATTGATATTGAAAAAATTGAAATTGTGAGCAAGTAACCTTCAATTTATTGCATTAAAAAACGCCTTTAGTTTAGACACTAAAGGCGTTTCTATATTCACTAGCTATAAATTTACTTGGGAATATAAATTATGCAGTAATAACAACGTCCGTCGCATTTAATTGATCAAGCAATTCTTGAATACGTGGATTTTGAGCTAATTCATCAATTGTAGTTACTACTGGCTTATTAGCTTTTTTAGCTGCCTGAATCGCATGACCTACTAAGTGTAATACGGCTTCATTTTGTGGATCAAAGTGGTGCTCTAAAGCATCATTTTGTTTATCAACGCCAAGTGCAAATTGCGTCAGTGTATCTACATTTACAACCATACCATCGAAATATTGTAGTAATTTATCAGCCATTAGTGCAGCAGCAGGAACATCACATACAAAATGTACTTTTAGGCCGTTTAAACCACGTGGTAACCCTTGAATTGCTAAACGGTCAATAATGGTTGCCGCATCACTTAAGTTACGAACAAACGGAACTACGATTTGGACACTAACGGATGTACTTGCCATGACTTTCTTGATCACGGCACACTCTAGCGCAAACTGCTCAGTACTTGCTTCTGATGCAAAACGAGTTACACCACGTACACCCATAATAGGGTTAGCTTCTGTTGTTTCTACTTGACCACCAAGTAAACCAGAAAAAGCAGCACTATCAGCATCTGAAAATGAGATTTTTACTTCTGTCGTTGATTCTTTAATGTGCGCTAGAATTTCACTTGCTAACGTATCAATAAAGTGTGTTTTACCATCTACAGCACTTTCTATTATCATCGATAAGCTTTGTTTATCAATATCACTCATTGTAGGTGCTTTAATTACAGCCTTTGGATGATAAAATAAATGCTCTTGAATTAATCCAGCAATAGAAACATATAATGATGTTTCTGAATCGGTTTGAGATTGATAAGAAGGTAAACTCGCAACACGCGTTAATGTTGGTAAAATAGTATCAGTCATGTTTGCTCCAATGAACTCATTGCTCGGTTTCATTATTAAATGTTATTTATGTTGAACATACCGATACATGAGCAACAACTCAAGTCTAAAAGATACAATACGTTAACTTTTCTTTCCACTTATCACTCTCTCTAAAAATTTTGGGTTTCATCCCTTGTGATTTTCCGCTATCTTACTCCGGTGTATTAAAGAATTAACAGGCGAAATTATGCCATTTCAAACAGATGAACTTCGTACTCAGCCTTTAGGCCCTATGCCAACACCGGCTGAATTAACAGCGGCTCACCCTATTACGGATGATGTTGCTCAGCATATTAAACAATCACGTTCACACGTTGAAGCAATTTTAACGGGTGAAGACAAGCGTCTACTCGTTATTGTGGGTCCATGCTCTGTTCATGATACAGAAGCGGCATTGGATTACGCACAGCGTTTAGCAAGCGTTCAAGATCAGTATAAAGATGAATTATTCATTGTTATGCGTACCTACTTTGAAAAGCCACGTACTATTGTAGGTTGGAAAGGGTTAATAACCGATCCTAATTTAGATGGCAGCTATGCACTTGAAGCTGGCTTACATAAAGCTCGTAAGTTGTTACTAGATATTAATAAACTGGGTTTAGCGACTGCAACTGAGTTTTTAGATATGATCACGGGACAATACATTTCAGATTTAATTACGTGGGGTGCCATTGGTGCTCGTACGACTGAATCTCAAATTCACCGTGAAATGGCTTCTGCCCTATCTTGCCCTGTGGGTTTTAAAAACGGAACTAATGGCAACACTCAGATTGCAATGGATGCAATTCGAGCTTCTAAAGCCTCTCATTATTTCTACTCACCAGATAAACAAGGCCGCATGACGGTGTACCGCACTGCGGGCAACCCATTTGGTCATGTTATTCTTCGTGGTGGTAGTGATAAGCCAAACTATGACATTGATTCAGTGACGGATGCGTGTCAGCGTTTAGACGAAGTAGGTTTACCACCTCACCTGATTGTTGATTTCAGCCACGCGAACTGTGAAAAGCAACACCGTCGCCAGCTTGATGTAGCCAAAGATATTTGTGCTCAAATCGAATCAGGCAGCAATAAAGTCGTTGGTATTATGGCTGAAAGCTTCATTGTTGAAGGCAACCAACCAATGACTGATTTGAACAACCTAACTTATGGCAAGTCGATTACTGATCCATGCTTAAGCTGGGAAGATACCGTGACTATGTTAGACATGTTATCAAATACCATTAAAACATCTCGTTAATTTAAGGATTAAAACTATGCCTGCTTTTGATATCGTTTCTGAAGTTGATAATGTTGAACTAAAAAATGCGGTAGATAATGCTACTCGTGAATTAGCTACTCGTTTCGATTTTCGTGGCGTTGATGCTAGCTTTGAATTAAAAGGCGAAAACATCAAGATTAAAGCGGAAGATGACTTCCAACTGTCTCAGTTAGTAGATATCTTACGTGGTAACCTTGCAAAACGTGGTGTTGATGCTCGTTCAATGGACATTAAAGACGCTGTTCATTCTGGTAAAAACTTTTACCAAGACATCGACTTTAAACAAGGTGTTGATACGCTGATTGCTAAGAAATTAGTAAAAGAGATCAAAGCATCAAAAATTAAAGTTCAAGCGGCAATCCAAGGCGAACAACTTCGTATTACTGGTAAGAATCGTGATGATCTTCAAGCTGCAATGGCGCTTGTGCGTGAAGGTGACTTTGGTCAACCTTTCCAGTTCACAAACTTCCGTGACTAATACACACTAATTATTATCTAAAGCGTTTACGTTTGATAAACAAAGCGCCTCGACTGGTTAACAGTGAGGCGCTTTTTATTATCTGTTCGATTTATTACATTGGTATAATGTTTAGAAACTAGCCAATCAATCGCTCAAACTCATCAATTTGTTGGCTCACTCTATCTAAGCTTTGCTGCCAAAACGTTTCTTGCGTTAAATCCATCTGCAAATGCTTTTGCACCACCTCTTCTGCTCTCATAGAGCCGGTATCACGCAGTAAACTTACGTAATCACGATAAAAGTGTTCACCTTTTGCTTCTCGCTGTGCGTACACTCCGATACTGAATAAGTAACCAAACAAATATGGGTAGTTATAGAAGCTTACTTCTGGAATGCTGAAATGCAGTTTGCTTGCCCAAAACATAGGATCTGGCTCTGACATTGCATCACCGTACCATTCACTCCATGTTTTACTCATCAAATCAGACAGCTGCTCTGGACCTAATTCTTTAGTTGCACGTTGTTCATAAAACGCTTTTTCAAACTCATAACGAACAGGAATATTAATCGTAAGTGCTAGCGCAGACGATAATTCTTCCCATAGCATTTCTATTTTATCTTCTTTGGTTTTCGCTTTAGCTAGCAGCGCATCACGTACAACATTTTCAGCAAAGATCGACGCGGTTTCTGCCAATGTCATTGGGTATTTGGTTTTACACAATGGCATGTCTCGCATCACCCAGTTATGGAAGGCGTGACCTAGTTCATGCGCTAATGTTAATACATCAGACATACTGTTGCCCCATGTCATAAAGACTAAGGGCGTACGAGAGTCTGCGAACTTAGTACAATAAGCACCAAGACGTTTGGTTTCTTGTGGCGCGGCATCAATCCAACCATTTTTTACCATTAAATCAACAAAATCGGCCATCTCTTGTGAAACACCTGCAAATGCATCCTTAATGATATCAATCGCTTCGTCAAAGCTGTACTGAGAGGCTTCGCCAACAAGCGGAGGCATAGAGGCAAGTTGGTCCCAAGGGGTTAACTGCTCAGTTCCAAACATCTTCGCCATTAAGCGCCCTGCTTTTTGGCCGACGTCACGATTTTTCTTTGCCACGGACATCATGCTATCTAGCGTCGCTTGTTCAATACGACTGCCATGTAAACTTGGCTCAAGAAAATGTACGCTATTTACTGCGCTACGTTTTTTATATTCCGTTAATCTCCAGCCTGATAACGCATTTAAAATGGCAGAAAAACTCTCTTGGTTTTGCTTCATCGCTAATTGAATGGCACGCCACGCAGGCTCTCTACGAAGCGTATCACTGCCATAAAGAATACTGGCGGCTTGTGATAATCCTATTGTTTCATCAGTGCCATCAGAAAGTTGCAGTGTCACTTTCATTGAGCCTGTAATGTTGTCATACAAACGACCCCACGCATTCTTACCATCAACACTCATGGCTGATAATAATTGCTCTTCTTTTACGCTTAAACGTGTTACGACTAGTTTTCTCTCTTCTTCTAGCAAAAAGCGTTGTGCTTCCAGCTCGTCACTCAACGACAACACAGATTCAAACAACTCCGTTGGTGCATTCACAATCGCATCTAAATATGGGCTAAAGGCTTGTGAAAGTTCCGAAGATAACTTAGTCATATGGTTCACTAACGCTTTCGCTTGTGCGTTTGAAGCGTCAACAGAAGCAATACAATTACCATAGCTAGCGACCGTTGCTAACTGTACCGATATGGATTCTTTTTCAAGGATAGCTTGTTGTAAATGAGTTATCTCAAGAATCGCTTGAGAGATTGAAAATGTCGTAATTCGCTGCTCAATAGAACCAATTGTCTCGATGAGTTTTGGATCATCAAGTGATTGAAAGGCGATAGAAAGATCTCAACTTGGTGCGGTCATGGTTATGTCCTTTTATTTTGTTTTCATCATCATAGCAATTGAATTTATGGGGTAAAGCACTCAATGACTTAATCTCACTATTCACTCTATTGAGTCTTAGTTTTCTCTATTTTCTGAACTAATAAACACGCTCGATGCCCTCTCTCTACGTTCGCATTTGGAAAGACGACACTCTCTCCTCCTGCTTGCGCTGCATATTCCACCTCACCATCAGTAGCGAGTAACTCGTTTTCAGGAAATGAAGTGAAGTTGGCGAGATCACTTGGGAAATGAAAAGAAAACTGCTCACTTTGCTTCATAATACTGCGGGTTACTTGATACTCAACCAAAGATGAACTGCCTTTTTCCGTATTAAAAAAATCGGTATTGCTAATTAATGCTCTTAATTGTTGGTCGAAATCAGAAAGAAGAGATAAGTCGTTTTCACCCATTCTTGATACTTTTCCTAACTCGACGGTGGCGGCATGTGCGCCATAATGCTCGGCACTGTACCAACTGAATGTGGATGCGGGGGCATCTGAAAACAAACAGGCTTCTATCTTACTGCGAGATAGAAAATCTAATAATGGCTCTGAACGTTTATAGTTATGATTATATGGGTGTATCGCAAAGGTGTAATGTTGAGAGGTTCGTATTGCACAATGTAAATCTAAGTGCCACTTTTCTTTTGTGTTGTGCTTAGTAAAAAAAGCATCCACACTTTTCATTAAACGATTCGCTAAAGCTACTTCAGAAATATCAGCGTTTGGGGTTTGATGGTGACTGAAAAGACGGTTTAAATTGGTATCAATAAAACGCGTGTGTTGATGCGTTGCTGCGGGATGCCCATAAATAAATAAACAAGGCTGTGACAGTGACAATTCACCGCTTTGAATATCTTCAATGATGGTATCAAGCAACTCTATTGGTGATGTTTCATTACCATGAATTCCCGATGATAAAACAATGGCACTCTGGGGGCTAAAATCTAAATTCGGAACAAACTCTACCACACCTCTATCATGCTGAATGACAAGAGTGCCATCAGAGAGTAACCAGTTTTTTTCTTCAACTGGTACAGATAAATCTAATGTATTTTGAATAAATGAAATATGATCCATTGGTACTTCTCTTCCTTGGTAATATATTCAACCAAAAAACTGTACCATTTATGCCACATTAAATTAACGATTCAAAAACAATTGTGTGAGTTCAAACATTGCTTATATCGGATTTAGGATATATAGATAATAAAAAAGCTGTATAACAGATTAATGTTATACAGCTTTCATTATCTTCAGCCAAAGGTGGCAAGATTATTTTTCTACTGGTAAATCTTCAACACGAGCTTTCAGTTTTTGACCCGGTTTAAATGTTACCACTCGACGTGCAGAAATCGGAATATCTTCCCCAGTTTTTGGGTTACGTCCAGGTCGCTCACTCTTTTCGCGTAGGTCAAAATTACCAAATCCAGATAATTTTACTTGCTCGCCACTCTCTAGAGCTTGCTTAATCTCTTCGAAAAATACTTCTACCGTTTCCTTGGCGTCGCGTTTACTTAATCCAACTTTTTCAAATAAGGTCTCAGCCAAATCAGCTTTAGTGAGTGCCATAAAAACTACCCTCAAGTTACGTTAGACAGAGTCACAGTATTTACTGTAACTGGAAACTGAACAGTTAGAACAATGACCTAATGTCCGTTCTACTGTTGATAGTGTATGCCAACCGACTGATTTTCGCCAACTTTTTTCTGAAAATTAATGATTAATTTGTGAAGTAGCATTCGGATTTATAAGTAAATACCACTAAGATATCTTATTTAGCTCTACCCTAAGTCATTGACTCGAAACTTATCACTTAATTTCATGCTAATTTCGATACAATTATCTATATGCAAACTTGTGATACTGAACGTAAAATTATTAACAAAATTAAAAATAAGCCATCTAGTTGATTGTGAAGCAGTTAGTTAAAGTTATGTATTTCTCGATTGACACTTAAATACAGAAACTTTTTTTACTTTCAGAATTATATACTGCAATTGCGTTACGTCCTTCTCTTTTGGCTTGATACAAAGCAAGATCGGTACTGTGCAATACCTGCTCTAAATCTGCATTTTTTCCTTTCTCTGTTGTATGAATGCCAAAAGTACAACTAATACGATCACTGACAGTGGATTGATCATGCTTTATTTTCAATTTCTGTATTTTTGTTTTAATTCGAGAAGCGATATCAAAAGCACATTGAGTTGTTTGGCATCGTAAAAGAATAAGAAATTCATCTCCACCAATCCTGTAAACACTACCTTGGTATCTACATTCAGATTTAAACACTTCAGCTAACTGAACTAAAACATGATCGCCTTTCACATGGCCATAATGGTCGTTATATGGCTTATAATCGTCAATATCAATCAAGATACTCGAAAATAAATTTTGGTTTATATCACTAGTATCTTCTTGCAATGCATGGCGGTTCAGCAATCCTGTTAAGTTATCTGTTCGATATAAATGCTCTAACCTTTTATGACTTTCATTCAATTCTTCTTTTTGTTGTTCTAATATTTGATTTTGCTTCTGATTTTTAATTGAAATAGCAATGTAATTCGCTAATTGTTCAATAACATGAACATGTAAGTCGTTATAACAGTAACTTCGCTCATGCTGTACAGTTACAACACCTAGAAGCTCCCCACCTAATACCATTGGAACATACAGCACAGAACTGATTAGGTTTTCACTTTTTACTAATAAACTAGCACTTGAGACAGAATCGATATTAATATATTCAGATAACTCTTCTACACTACCACTATCAATCAGAACTGTTTCGCGACTCATTGCAGAATACACACCCAACTTGTTATTTTGATAACAGTCAAGTATTGGGCCTTCGACTACCTCTCCTTTATCAACGATATATCGATAATCCAATACATGCTTATCTTCATCATAAAGTGCTAGTGCTAGCATCGAAAAAGGAATAAATTCACCTAACTTACTCGCCACGATTCGTAGAGCATTAGAATGCTCTGTACTGCATGCAATAATTTGCCCTAGGTGACTAAAGCTCTCTAAATGCTTTTTTAGATTATTGACATGATTACGTTGCTGCTCGTTCTTTGCATACTCTACTGCCTTCTCTGCATACTTTGCTTCGTTCACGCGAGTTAATTCCATCTCTTGTTGTAAAGTCGCGTTTTCCAAATAAAGATATTTTAGTTCATGATTTTGATCACCTAACACTCTATAACAATGAACCAATACTTTATATATACCTGAAAGTACTTTTTTATCATCATGACTTGATGGGGTTTCTAACATCAACTCAGCAAAAGTTATCGCTTTCTTATATTGCTTCTCTTTTAGCAAGAATTGGGAGTACGCCTCAAAAAGTTCAATTTGAATAAACGAGTCAGAGTAAACTTCTAGCTTTGCTATCGCTGTTTCAAAATTGATATGTGCATTTCTTGCATCTCCCTCAAGGCTATAAATAACCGCGTGATAAAATGTCGCGTAAATCCATGAACGCTCACAATATTTATCTGAAGATATGTCTAAAGAGGTTTCAATCTCTATTTTAGCTTCATCCAATCTACCTATTTTCGCTAGTGCTAAGGCAAGGTTTGAATAGGCTAAGCTAAGTGTTGAAAAGTTAGTCTGATTTTTCCCTACATCTACAGCAAGGCGAGCATGGTTTATTGCGCTTTGGTAGTCTTTGAGCTGAATATAAGTACCGCTAATGTTCACATTAAGTAATAATGTCAGAGCTTTATCTATATATCTCAGCTTACGCTCAGCAGAAGTGAAGTAGTTTTGCGACATGTAGAACTGCCCTTTCATGGCATAAATAGTTCCCATGTGTACACAAGTATAACTGTATAAAATAGAATTATCCGCAGACCCTAAAATGTCTAAAATACGCTCATATATTGTGATCGCTTCATCTAATTGGTCATCTCTAAATGCAATTCCAGCATCAATATAGTCATTATAAATAGGCCTAACCTTTACCCCAAACTCCTTTGCAATTGCATTAATTTTAGTTCGAATATCATTCAGTGTTTCTTTTCTTTCTCCATGAACTTCTGTTAATGCTCTTAATATTTTGCGGTCTGCTTGGCGTTCATTGGTCGTTGGCATCATTCCTACTTTAATCTACTTAAGTGACGATATATCATACCATTTAATGTTCTGGCATATAAATAATATTGTATCAAACTATGTCCAATTTATTCAGTAATACAAATAGTTATTAGCATCGTTTCATAATCAATGGGATGTCTATGATTTTAGGAATCGAGTAGGAGGAGGCCTCGCGGCCTCCGTCCTCTCACACCACCGTACAAGCGTGGGTCGCATACGGCGGTTCCGAATACATTTTCAGTGCCTTATACCCATCCAATAATGAGTATAATCCCAT